>Ga0193752_1000048_pt1 | contig 186501 bp, 167 predicted proteins | sample H1c1metaG_FD_144924 | JGI IMG/M metagenome (GOLD analysis project Ga0193752, IMG submission 144924) | Soil microbial communities from a riparian zone of the East river system, Colorado, United States - H1c1 | ecosystem: Environmental > Terrestrial > Soil > Riparian zone | place: USA: East...
AGTAGGTTTGCTGGCGGGGTTGTCCTTGTATAAATTGCATGCTTTAATTATACAAAAATCATACAGCTTTGAAGCTATTAACATTGTGTGTATATTTATACGACGACAGGAGTTTTTTCACAAACTCACGTTACTCTCCGCTCATTTTCCTCCAAATAAACTTACAACCCAACGAAACAATAAAACTCACCACCGTTCCCGTAGCTGCTATAACAACTGCATTTAAAAGTTCGCCCGGGCTTATACTGTTTAATAATACCAGCAATGTACCTGCCGCTGTGCAGGATAATGTCTGCGAATCAAGATTTTGATTGTTCATGGCAATACTATTTAAAAATTAAAGATCTCCCCGCCTTACGGGTCGGGGAGTGATGGCTGTACTTACAGCGCATTCATCCTGTCGGTAGGGGGCAGTAATGTAGGCATCGGTTTCTATGATATCCTGGTCAATACAGGCGATATCATTTTCCCGTTGCAGCAGGCTTAAAACGCCATACTTTTCCTTACGGCCTTCCAGCAGGTTTTTTTTCACATCTGCCTTTTTAAATCTCAGGATAATAACATCCTTTGTTGGCCCATCGGGCAAGCCGTTGATAATAGCCTGCAAGGAGACAACTTCCGCAGTTACGGCAGTAAGTTCTGCTTCAATTTCTGCGGCATTTAAAGTGGCAGACTGGCTTTGTCTTTCCAGGCCTGTACGGCGATAGACAAGGCCTCCTTTGTCAACATTGGCGATGTCGATTAAAGCCTGGCAATCAGGCCTGGTGGCCAGCAATGAAACGGAGTAATTCATAGTGTTTGTTTTTGATGGTTATAAAATGCATTAATAATTCTTTAAATTTCGTGGTCATCCCCGTCGTCAAAAAGATCCGGTAGTTCTTCCCTTACCTGTAATGTTGCTTTTTTACAGAGCTCTATTTGGGCATGCAACATAGCTATCCTGCATTTCAGCATTACCTGCACAGGTAATGCGCATTTATATAATACGTTAACAGCAGTCTTTAACTGGCCTTGCCAGGCACCTGCATCAAATTCGCTGCCTTCGTTCTCCTGTAGTACCTTTTCAATCAACCGCAATCTTGTCCTGGTTGCCTGGTAATTAACAACCATCGCTTCCAGTTTGGGTTCAAGTAAAACAAGTTCAAGTTGACACCTTTTTTCTTTTGCGCTTATATGCCGGTACCCGCATGTAAGACCGTTTATGCAAGCATTTTCGGCAGGGTGCATATCCTTATATACCTTCTTCTCTTTTTGGCCAACCAGTTTAATTTCCAGTTCTGCAACTTTTATCAGGGCATAAGTTGGTAATTCCCTCAACCCGGTTTCTGCCATTTTAAGGGTACTTAAATTTATTTTTAAATACATGGCCATCAATTGCTGTGTAAATCCCAGTTCTTCTCTTATTTGTATTAATCGGGTCATAGTGTTTGTTTTTGTGATGAATTTTTTGTGACCTTTTTGTTTTTATTTTTTTTGTGACGTCACAGTTTTATTTTTTTATGTGACGTCACAATTTTTATTTTTTTATTTGGTCACATTTTTTTCATTTTTTAAAAAGTATTTTTTTGTAATCAATCATAGGCACATCACAAACCTACTATGGCATCAAAACCCCGTTTCCTGGTTTTTCCCGTTTTTGCGCTTTTCTCCCTGGTTTTTCCTCTTTCTCCCTGAAATTCCCTGGATTTTCCCGGCTACCAATGTTTTCACTATTGTACCTTTTTTACACCAGTTTTATTTTTTGCAATAATAAATAAGGGAGTTATACAGGTTTTTGTCTTAAGAGGTATACGTATTTATACCTATAGGGCCTATTACAGATTTATTATTTTGCGGGGAGCAGAATTGTCATAATGTGGTGAAGCATGTCTTTATGCGATCAATGAGAAAGCTTATTCTAACTCTAAATATTATGAGATACACCGACAACCCTACGCCGGCCAACGTGCCGCCCCCAACAGCAATTGAATTAAGGCCCCGTAGCCTGAAAGAACTTTCAGGGCTTTATCGCATTTCATCCAAAACTTTAAAAAAATGGCTGCTGCCATTTAAAAATGAAATAGGTGAGCGGATCGGAAATTATTACACCATACCACAGGTAAGGAAGATTTTTGAAATGCTGGGCTTTCCTTCTTTCTTATATGAAGAGAGTTAATGTTGATGATAGTGTTGGGAAAACTATGCCCAGGTTTTTGGATTTGATTGTCTTTAGATTCTGCTGTGCCGCTGGTTGTACTTCACGGCCCATGTTTAATCAATTTTACTCCGGAAGCAAGTTCATACTTTAAAAATCTACTAGTTAAGATAATATCTTTTTACAATTCCGGGAGCATCAATTGCAAATTCATCTGCCTTTTTATCAATTTCATTTTGTACTGATTTTGACATTTCGGGATATATGAGATCATGTAAAAGAGAATTATATTCTCGTTTAATTCTATATTTTATCGGGAAATCAAGTGTAAATAAAATTAGTTTCGATTTATACCACGTAAAGCCGAAGACTTTCCCATATTCATTTTCTGGCGAAAAGATTCTATAATCTGCATATTGAGAATTGATCGAAATGTCTGCAATTATTTTATTCGAATTATCTCTAAATATTGAAAATTCAATAAACCCAGTGTCAGTACACTCTTTTATCGTTTTGGCGTATCTAAAAAATGAATCTAGTTTTTGTTGTATAGACTTGTCGACATTTTTAAAATACCGTAAATCTGCCAGGGTATCATTTGAATTTTCATTTGCTACAAAATAATCAACCACCTGGGATTTTATTGTAGCTGTGAAAAATAAAAGAAAGAATGCCGTAATTAGTATCTTCATAATCTCTTAATTTAAAGTATTATAAATATCTGCGAGTACTGCATCGCTGTCTAGAAGATATGCAGCACAGCAAATGAGCCATGGCATATCTGTGTCTGGCTTGCTCTAAATCATAAAGGCTCTAACTGCCTTTTTAAAAAAACTTTTTTCAACGGCACAGATACGCTTAACCACAAAACCCAAGCTGCATAACTGCACCAGTAAGAGAGTCTCTGGCTGAGAACCCAATTGAAAGAACAGTTTGTTAACGAGTGACTGTTGTTATATATGGACATTTCTGTTCCAATATTAAGAAAAACTCTAAAAATGAATAAGGGGCGATATTACAGAACGCTTAATCTATAGAATATCTTTTCACGATACTGATACTTTCTAGAGAAAATCCTGTTGCTTTTTTATCAATTTCTTGTTGCACATCTTTCGAAAGCTCGGCATACATTAATTCGTTTAATAAAGGGCTAAACTCTTCTTTTATTCGGTGTTTGTTGGTAGACAAGGTAAAGAGAACAAGATGTGACTTATAAAACGAAAAGGCAAATACATTTCCAAAATTATTCCATTTAAAAGCATGTATTCTGTAGGCAGCATATTGGGCATTAAGCGAAAGGTCTACCATAATTCTACCCGGAGTATTTTTAAAAAAACAAAATTCAATAAAGCCTATCTTATCTTCATTGCTTCTTTTGCTCGACTTTACATATACAAGAAAGGAGTCCAGTTTTTGCTTTATTGAATTATCTAAATTTTTAAAATAGCGTAAATCTGCCAGGGTATCATTTGAATTTTCATTTGCCACAAAATAATCCATCACCTGGGATTTTATTGTAGCTGTGAAAAATAAAAGAAAGAATGCCGTAATTAGTATTTTCATAACCCCTTCTTTCTGAAGTGTATTAATCAAAATAATATCTTTTAACTATTCCCGGTGCTACAACATCAAATTCATTAGTAGTGATATCAATCTCTCGTTGTACTTTTTTAGAAAGTTCCGCATACATCAAATCATGGATCAATTCGGCAAATTCTTCCTTTACTTCATATTTGGAATAAGGCGCTCTAAAAAGTACAAGCTTAGATTTATAAAATGTGAATGCAAATATCCTTCCAAAATTATTTTTTTGTAATGCATATATCCTATACTCAGAATATTGATTATTGAGCGAGAGGTCAGCCATTACCCTTCCGGTAGCATTAGTATGCCAACTGAAAACTATAAAACCTTTATCTTCCTTAGGTATTTTCTTTTTTGCATTCATAAATGCATAGAAAGAATCTAATTTTTCTTTCACTACTTTATCCAAGTTCTTAAAGTACTTTAAGCAGCCCAGTGAATCTGTGCTTTTCTTAATTGAATTATAGTGAGAAAGTTGTGCACTAGTATCAACTGCGAGAAAAAATAAAAATATACTTAGAATAATTTTCATATTGGTCAATTTAAAAAAGTGAACAAACGTCAGGGTTAGGCGAAACTAAATCATCTCCCAATATATCATAATCAGGGGTTTCTGAACCAAAAGCTGCAACCAAAAATTTACCATTGTCTTTTACCTCAATTACATATAGAAAAACGGTCGACAAGTTTTTTTGTATTTGATCTGCAATTTTCAAATCATCATCGCTTTTCCCGGGATTAGTGGTAGTAATTGCTTGACCATTATTTCCTAAATCGGGCACATGCGTATGGATGACTTTGCTAATGGGTATCCAATATTCTTGACGGACAGTGTCATCTATCCTGCCATAATAACTTTGTGAAGGTGCGCCTAAACTCATTTTATATGTGTAGTAAAATTGCCCATTCTTTAATCTAATCTGTACTTGAGCATCTCCACTTGTTCCAGCTCGTGGTGAATAAAAGAATTTTCCATCCGGGGTAATATATCCAACCCTTTCTTTCTTGTCTCCTTGTGATGCTTGTATCATATACGGTATGCCGCTACAAGCATTAGCATATTCAACAGGTTTCGGATGTGTATCTTCAACCGCATCCAGATAAAAATTAAGAAAACTTTCCTCCATTTCATAATGCATAGTTTCTAGCCATTCCTCATCTTCCCACCACATCTTTGCATCATCTCCTGTTGCACTATGATCATCATCAAACTCTAAATAATCATCATCTTCCATCATCATTGTAATATGAGCTTTTGCAATTTCTGGATCTCCATTATTATCTTCTAAATGAGTAAGAATTTGCTCGGCCTTGCTTAAATGGCCAATGAGCCAATCCATTTGTACAGAACTTATGCCTAATATGGTCCGTAAAGATTGTATGACAGGATGCAGTGGTGGCCAGGGATTATTTCCGGAAGGATTACATTCAATCGGAACAAAACTGTTTGTTACAGAAGCCCCAAACGCTACGCATGGTGCACCTCCACCACCTGGCCCGGATGGAGGAAAGGGCCAGGTACCACTACCACTACCACCAGGGCTACCCCCGCCAGAACCACCTTCACCCCCACCTGTTTCATAAGTTGTACAGGTTGTAACTGAGAATGTATATAACGGACATTGAGTGTTACTACCGCCCCCGGAAAAAGTATGGCATAACCTGAAACTTATATCTACTGTCCAACATACTTCATATTGATAATTGCTAATGGTTGTACCATCAGCAAAACTTTCCTCATCTTTAGTGTCGGTAAATGTTACAAATTTCTTTTCAATATCAGCTGTATCGCTATAGTCCGTATTGTTCTTGAACAATCTTTTATCCTTTACTTCAAAGCTTGTAGTTCCAAATACATCCCGATCCATAGTCATCATCCTGATAGCATAATTTTCAGCGGTGGTTACACTGGCGGATACCGTTGGGGTATTAAATGGAAAATTTACATAGTCATTTTGCCGATAAATTTTTATATGCACAGAATCGTCAACCGTTGCTTTTAAAAATCCGGTCACGTAATTTTCCGCACTTACTACCAGCGGAATATACACTGTCGTATCTTCCAAACCATCTCCATCAAAATCTGAAATAATTCCATTTTTTCTCTGCCTTTCTATTCTCGACTTACTCCAGATCGGAAAGCCTTCTTTCGCAATAAATGCAGTTATAAACTCCTTTGATTTATTTTGTCTCTCCAATTCTTTGGCTATTCTTTTTAAAACAGGTGAGGCATTAGCCGGGAGATTAAAAAAGTTTTGCGGTGTTTCTGCAATAACTTCCTTCTTCGTTTCCTGGACTAATATATCTGCTTTTTTGCATGAGTTTATTAAGAGAACAGTTAAGAAAATTGCTAAACAGGAAAGTAAGGGATGTCTAATGTTGATTTGAGTTTTGTGTTGCATGGAGGGTAGGTTTTATTATGAGTAAGTTGAAATAACTATTAAATATAAAAATTAATTTTTATGTTTGCAATACCCCAAAGTGTTAATTTTAATAAAAAGGATTTAAATGATAAGCCCTTATCAATACTAATATTGATAAGGGCTTATTTCTTTTTAAGGATTTTAATTCTTGCTGAATGTGGCCTCGCCAGGAATCGAACCTGGATCTGGAGCTTCGGAAACTCTTATACTATCCATTGTACTACGAGGCCGGTGCAGTTAATTCGTTAATCCGTTTATCCGTTAATTGGTGGGTACCTTAAGTATTACAGACACTTCTGATCTTTGAGCTGCCCACGGATTAACTAGTTAACCAATTAACGGATTAACGTATCTACTTTCCCAAATGCGAAAAATTACTACCGAATATTTTTACCGCAATGGCCAGCAATATTACACCAAAAAATTTTCTGATCACCGTCATGCCATTAGGGCCTAAAACTTTTTCGATCCACTTCAGTGATTTCAGCACCAGGAATATGACTATGCAATTGATGAGAATGCCAATTAAAATATTCACATCAAAGTAATTTGCTTTTAAGCTCATGATGGTGGTAAGCGTTCCTGAACCGGCGATCAACGGAAAAGCAATGGGCACTACGCTGCCGCTTTTGGGGTTGCCATCCGACTTAAAGAATTCTATACCCAACACCATTTCCAGGCCTATAATAAAGATCACGATACTGCCTGCTACTGCAAAGGATTGCACATCAAGGCCAAGTATATTTAAAAATTGCTGACCAATAAAAAGGAACAAGATCATTAATCCACCGGAAGCAATGGTAGCTTGTAAAGACCTGATCTCTCCGCCCATTTTTGCACGCAGCGAAGCTAAAACCGGAACATTGCCCAGCATATCAATTACCGCAAACAAAGTAAAGCTTACAGTAATAATTTCTTTTATCGATACACTGCCAAAATTCATCAAAGCCGTTTTATGCCTGCAAAGATAATACCGATACGGTATCGGCATTGCACCAGCTAAAACAAAGTTTATTTGTCTTTATTTGTTGATATATTTCTCTTTAAAATGCACATACTTCTTTTGCAGCTCATGCAAACAGTCAATGCAAAGGCAATCCTCATATTTAGCCTGTATAAAGGCTGACTCTTCCACCGATAACTGGATTGCACTGCACTGGCATTGCATGATCGTTCCTGCCTTACATTCAAATGTACCATTACAGCGTGGACAATGTTTGTCTTCGTGTTTACACATAAAGAATCAGCTTTACCAGTTAAATGTTATACCTCCGTTTATCATAAACGGAATGGAATTATACCCTCTCAGGTCAAAGAATTTTTTATTGGTTAAATTCTGTGCATCCACAAAAAATCTGAGCCGTTCTTTTAGTTTATACTCTGCATAGGCACCGATCAGGAAATAATTATCAAGCAATACATCTTCTTTTTGATAACCACCAACATCATAACGCTTGCTTACAGATTTGGCACTGATCCCGGCTGACAAACCTTTAATGAACCCGTAGCTTACATTCAGATTAAAATTATGTTTGGGGCGGCGGAGAAAATGATTATAGGTAGTATCATTGGTACTTTTCCTGCTCTGTGTTTGTTCATTGCCGGTTATTAAAGTATAATTAGCCGAGATGTTTAAATTTTTCACTGGCTTAACTGCAATCTCAAGTTCAAAACCATCTACTGATTGTTTTACAAAATTGAAATATTTGAAATTGATATAATCATAATCAATCCCATTCTTAATATTGCGGTGAAAATAAACAACACGGCTGCTGACCTTTTCATGCAATTGCTGAACGCCAAACTCATAATTAACAGACTTTTCAGGCTGCAGATCCAGGTTGCCGCTGAACTGATCAAACACCTGGTAAATAGATGGCGCCTTAAAGCCAGAAGCGATGCTACCAAATACTCTTAAATATTTGTTGATACTGTACGAAGGGTTAAAACTATAAGTTGCATTATTACCGTATCGTGAATGTTTGTTAGTTCTTCCGCCGATCTCTATATTTAATTTTTTATTAAATGCGCTAAAAAATAATGAAGCATAAAAAGATGTTTGTTTCAATGAGCTGTCAAATGCAGGAGGATCATAAGGGCCAAACATACTTTCTGAATAATATTTTTGGTGCATGGTAGCCCAGCGGTAATCGCCACCAACAAGCACAGTAAGCCATTTGGTTGCTGTGATGCTGCCATACAATTCTGCATATTGTGTACGTGCCCTGTATTGATTATCCTCGTACCAGGTAAATCCCGGCTTGAACAGGCTATCATTCAAATACTTCCTTTTCAACTCGCCGTATTGATAGTTACCGGTAATACTTACAATCCCTTTTTTGAAGTTCGCACCAAATCCTGAACTGAGATTACTGTTTTTGATGAAATAATCTTTTTCGTCTGAAAAAACACCGGCATCAATATCCGCCCTGTACTGGCTGTATTGTAAAAATGTTTTTAGCTGTAAAGCCGGAATTACCTGGTACTGTACCGCTGCACTAACTATATCCCCGCTATAACCATCTTTATCAAAATCACCAATGCCGGTACTATCATAGGCAGAAGAAAAACCGTTGGTTCTAAGTTTTGCATAACGTGCAGTATATGTAAGGTTCCCTGCTTTTCCAAAAAGTTGAAGGTTCCCACGAAAAGTACTTTTGTTACCGAATCCAATTGTTGCTTTTACATTCAATGGCTTTTTAACATCGCTCTTTACAGTGATGATATTAATAACCCCTGCAACTGCATCGCTGCCATATAAAGTAGACTGGGCTCCTTTGCATATTTCTATTCTTTCCACATCATTTATGGAAAAAAGGTTCAGGTCAAATTCACCGTTGATCATGGATGGATCACTGACCGGTATTCCATCAAGCAGTATCAATGTTCTGCCGGAAGATGCACCTCTCATAAAAACAGTTTGTACACTGCCCATGGCATTGTAAGCACCATTGATGGTAATGCCCGCCTGTTCATTTAAAACCTGTGCAACAGTTTTTCCGCTGCTTCTTTCAATTTGCTCTTTTCCGATAACGGTAACTACTTTGCCGGTTTGGGATTGTTTTACCGGGGTTTTGGTAGCGGTCAATACCACTTCATCTAAACTTTTTGTACTGTCACCCGAATTGGCCGGGACAGGCTGTTGTGCGTACAACTGGCTGCTGAATAAAACAGCAGCCGCAATAAAAATTTTCTTTTTCATGTTTTGAAAAGATTTTTTTTGTGACTGCTTCCTGGAAAAAAAAGATAGAGATATAAAAGCTATTATGCTGTTACATTTCCTGCCTTTCACCCGAAAGCTTTGAATGATTGTTGATGAACCTGGCAGGTCTTCTGGCTTACAACACATTTCTAAAACCTTCCCGTATTTAAACAGTGGTTATGAAGTTTGAAATGTTGCCCTTAGGCCCCTTTAGGGGTTTGGGGTATTGCTTACAGCTACGGGGATAGCGCCGGAATCTGACCGGCTTCCCTTTTAATCCCGATTTGACATCGGGAACCAAATCCGGTGCAAATGTAAGCGAAGATTAATATTAGGGATAAGATTTTTTTAGAAATGCAATTGCCACTGCAAATCGGCAGTAATTGTATTGATGCGCTTACCTTATCCTGTGATACCAAACCATTTCGCCGGATGCGGCGTACAGGGCGATGGTGCCACTATCTTCCACAACCAGTTTTACGGGTTTAAGGCTTGTATTTTTAAACTTCGGATCGGCATAGGCTACTGTGCTGGAGGCCCACAAAATATTCCGGGTTAGCTGGCTTCCATTTCTTTTAATGGCGTAAATAACGAGGTTGCCATCAGCTTCCAAAGCCATCGCTACTTCGCCCTTGTTGGGCTGTGCCAGGCAAAACTGTGGTGCCGGAAAAAGGCCTTTGGTCTTAATGATCTTACCATCCTTTGCCGGGTAAACACACCACTGGCCGCCATTGCCCGCAGCACTAAGTACATAGTTCCCGTTCTTTGATCTTAATACATCGCCCAGCAGGGAGGAAAGTATTTGCCCTTCCTTTAACTCAGTTACTGCTGTTTGCGCCATGGCGGAAAAGCCGATGCCAGCAAGCAATATGGTAATCAAAATATTTTTTACTTTCATTGCATTTTTTTATTTCAATTGTATCAATTCAGATTTTGCTTACACACATCATAAGTAATACCAATTAGGCATTAAGCTTATACTGTCAGCCTGAGCTTGTCGAAGGCGGGTTCTCAAATTAAGAGAGGCTCTTTTCATAATGGCACCGGTTTCGACAAGCTCAACCTGACAGTTTTTATAAAGATCATTTTGATGCCTAATTGGTATAATGTGCTTAAAATACTTTTATGTTTTACATCTTATAAATACTATAAGCAGGCCAATGCTGCTTTGTTAAAATGAAGGTAGAATGCCAACCGGCAGGGAACAAATTTTCGGGACAGAACGGCAATTTCAGGGATAGAAAACGGGTGGGCAGTTTATTTAAATACACTTTCAATATCGTCGATATAATTTTTAGAAACCGGGATCTCTGTCTTGTTTACCACAAGGGTTTTTACAGTAAACTTGTCAATCTTTTTCCTGTTCACAACAAAGGCCCTGTGCGTTTGTATAAAAGATGATTGCGGTAGCTGCTCCATAATTTGCTTTATGGTGTTGCGGGTTTTAAATATCTTATCTGCTGTGTGTAACAGTACGTAATTCTTATCTGCTTCTATATAGCAAATATCTTCGATCAGCAGTTCGGTATTGAAGTCATCATCTTTAACCACAATGGTTGGTCTTCGTTTTTGCTGCGTAGCGGATTGACGAATACCCAATTCAACCGCAGCTAACAGGTCGGCTGGTTTAAATGGTTTGGTAATGTAGGAATACGGTGCGGTTGCTATTGCCCTTGACATTACGGCGCTATTATCGTAAGCGGTAAGGTACGAAAAGGGTATTCCATACTTTTCGAGTATCTGTTGCCCCAGGCTAATACCATCGCATTCGGCTTCGCCCAGGTTAATATCTACAATAATAAAATCTACTTTTTCCTTATTCAGCAAATTCAATGCTTCGGCGGCATTCTTTGCTTCCAGGATACCGTGCCCGTGTTCGGCCAATACTTTTTTGGTTAGCCTCCTGTTCAGGAAATCATCTTCAACCAATAGAATATTTTTCATACTGTAAAATGCTGTGTTATTCTAAAATTGTATCGTTAATTCAAACCCGTCATTGGTGTTTGCAGAAAAGCCTCCGTTTAACTGGTCTATAAGTCCCTTAATAATTTCCAGGCCCAACCCTGTTGAACTGCTTGTATTAAAATTGAACCCCGGGCCGTCATCCCTGTAAACCAGCTTGCTTCTTGCATTACCTGCATCTTTTTTAATGTCGATATGTATAAGCCCGGTATTTTTCCCTTTGAAAGCATGTTTCATACTGTTGCTCACCAATTCAACCACAATCAAGCCCAGTGGCATGGCATTGGCTATAGTCAGTATCTCTATTTCGCAATCTACCTGCAGGTTCACTTTTTTCTTATCGTCGTAGTAGGATTCTTTTACTATGCCGGATAGTTCGGTGATGTAATTTTTCAAATTCACCTCATTCACGCTTTCATCTACATCCAGTTTTTTATGCAGCAGCGCCAATGAATATATACGGTTCTGGTTGCTACGTATCAGCTCTTGTATATTATTAAAATCAACAGATTCTTTTTGCATTTCGAGGATGCTGATCACATGCTGCAGGTTGTTTTTTACCCGGTGCTGCAGTTCAGATAAAAGCACTTTCTTTTGTGCCAGTGTTGCAGATAATTCCGTTAACTGTTTATTGATAATTTTATTCTGGGCATTTATTTTCCTGTTCTTTCTTATAACCAAACCCGCCGCAATTACAATAACCAAAAGCAACGCCCCTATCCAGATCATTTGCTGGTCTTTGCTTTTTATTATCGTTTCCTTCTTATCGTTTTCGTATTTTTCTGTAATGTCTTTAAAACCCCGGGCATCATACTCGTCATTTTTTTTAATAATGGCAGCATGGTATTTTTTAAAATAATAATAAGCGGAATCTATATTTCCTGATTTTTTGTAGAGGTCGCTTCTTCCCAGGTAGAGGTTTGGGGGCATATCCCTGCCTGTTTTACTGCCAAAAAAAAGTGCAGAATCACTATAAGCGAATCCCCGGGCAGGCTCTCCAATATAACTGTAGGCATTACTGATGTTATGGTACATTAAGGCAGCGCCTTCAAAATTCCCGGCACTCAAAAATTGTTGTGATGCCTGCCGGGTATATTGTATTGATTCATTTTTATCTGTGAGAATACCCAAAAGCATATAACCAGCGGTAATATCTATCTGCCTGTTAAACCGCTTAGCATACGCTAAACCCTCCCGGGCATATTTTGTAGCTTCCTGTTTATTTCTCATCAGGCGATAGTATGATGATCTGCGAATACAATAATGGCTGTACAAGTGTTCCAGTTTGTGTGCGCTGTACAAGTCATAGGCTTTATCCAGGTGCTCATTGCAGGTCTCAAACTGTTGAAGCAACTCATACATCAATGCGGCCTGCAAGTGGCCTGTGTAGGCTTGTTCAGGTAAATTATCCTGTTCGGCCTGGTCAATAATTTCTAAAAGATTCCTTCCTGCTTTATTTATGCTGTGTTGCTTAACCAGCAGATCGGCTTGGTGCAGTTTTACCGAAAGCCTGAATGCTGCATACGCCGGCCCTTTGAATTGTGTTGAAAACAAACTGATAATGCTATCTGTTTCTGCCTGTGCCCTATCCAATTCCTCGGCAAACATCAGGCTGTCTAACCGTTTTAAATACTCCGTTGCAGTTTGCCCGCTAACCTTTTGGCAACAGCACAACATGATAATCAGTAGTATATAATTACGCAATGGCTTACAAAACATTTCACAAATTAAGGATTTATACAGGCCATTGGATTTTGCATGCAAAAAATGCTACAGCCGAATCTAATTCAGCGTACAAATTTTGGATTTTGCATTACCCATACCTCCACTGGTTATTTTGCCAGTGAGGGTAAGGGTGTTATTACTATTAGAAAAACTAAAACTCTCTGTGCCGGTTGTACCTACCGTTTCAGCAATAGTGCCATCACAGGTTTCGCTGGTGATCTTCCATTTAAACTGGCCGGCAGATAATATGGTGTACCTGTAATTTACTTTGGTGGCGCAGTATGTTGCAGATTTGGGTGCAACAAATGTCATATCGCCCACAATGCTGCCATTTTCAACCCTGGGTGCGCTAAAACTAAAGGTCTCGGTTATCATCTCATCTTTGTTATAATGCTTCCAGGTGCCTGCGGCCAGTTTATTGGCTATGGCTTTAAGCGGATCTTCAGTTGCTGCTGCAACAGGTGCATTGTTGTTATTATTGCCGGCCACATACACCGGGTTCCTGGTGTAGGTTGTTGTGTGTTCGCCGGCAATTATTTCCAGGGTTTGATTAGCAGCATTGTACACATAGCCCATTTCCCAGGCCGGGAAACTGTTCTGCGGGTCGGTTATCCTGAGTTTGGTATCGCTGATAACCTCATAATTCACTTTGCCTTCAGAGAGATCATCCAGCAACATATCAACCTGGCCCTGCAATTTACCGTTCACATCCTGCGGAGCATCAAAAATGTATTTTGAGTTTACTGTTGGGTCGTTGCGGTACCATACGCCGGTCATCGTAAAACCGGTAGCACTTGTTGCGGCGTTATCTGTATTGTTTTGCGGTGGTGCTACTGTTGCGGTATCTGTTACCGGCACATGCGTTTTTGTATTGGCATTATTGCAGCCGGGTAGTATACCCATTAATACTACAAGCATTATTACTGTAATACCAGCGATTAGTCTTTTAAACTGTTGTATATTTTTCATTCTTTCGTTATTTACTTACGATCTCCTTCAGCCGGTTATATTTTTTAACCACCCCGTTTTCTTCCATTGTCAGTACATCTTTTTCTATTGATACCTTATAAACTTTACCATTAACGCTAACTGTCTCATCCGGAGTTATTGAATAGTATGAACCATTATTAAAAGCCCCACCTCTTACTGAGATTGACCATCCATTAACAACACTAAGCCGTTCATCAGCTGAAGCAGTGCCGGCAATGCCTACCCAATTTCCTTTTATGTTATTTCTTAATGATGCACTAAAATCAGCATCCGCATTTTCTGATAAATGTGCAAGGGGGTACCGTGCCCCGCTCATACTTATCCATATCATTTTTTTATTGTCTTCGGAAAAAGACATGTTATATTTAAAATATATAAAACCTTCACCATTCCATTCTACAGTAGAATCACCTGTAATCCGGTAATAACTTTGGTATTGAATATTTACCGAATCGTTATAATTATAAGCCACTAGCCTGCCGTCTCGTGTAAAAACAAGTCTGTAAGCGGGGGAGCTTTCTATCCAGGTTCCGGTCAGTTTATCTTTAAACACCTTTTGCCCAGGTGTAAGATGGGTATTAACGGGGTCGTTATTTACAGGAGCATTGTTGCTGATTGCCCCCTCCCGTATAAGTTTTTGTTCCTTGTCTCCACGTATAAGTGTCAGGTTATCTCCATCAATAGTTATTTTAGATTTTACCACTTCGCCTGATTTACTGCTTACAACCTCTATCTCCTGTTCGTTGATCCATTTGTAAGCGTGAGTTAGGGGTGCATTATCACCTATAATTTCGGTTAAAGAGTCGGCGGTAAAAACAGCTTTTTTAGCCGGGTCATCAGCGCTAACCCATGTGCCCTGTATTTTAAAGCTGGCTTTGCTGCTGTCAACCAGCGTGATATTGCCGCTGCTATTGTCAGCACCGCAACTTGTCATTAAAAATAGTGGTAAACTGAGCATGATTGCCAGGCCGATGATGGAGTGGCTGGAGATTTTTGTTTTAAATATTTGTTTCATTGTTATATTTTTTATACCTGGTAACTGTAAGACTGGTTTCTTTTTACGCTATTCAATCTCTTTTCCTTTGTTGGTGTTCGTACGGCAGGTTAATGCGTGTATCTATATGCTTTACCATTCGAGTGAGTAAGCACTAACGTATTTCCATTATCAAGCAGCTCTGTTTTAAAAATCACATCAAATTCTTTTCCTTTATTCTCTTCTGTAAAATCTTTATCGCCTTTTATTTTATACCGGATGAGTTTGCATTTCATTTCTGCAGCAGAAACTCTTTCGTACCTGTAAACCTGCACAAAAGACTCTTCATGCATTTCTATTTCGCCTTTAATGATGTTGCCCTCCTGCACAGGTTTATTGAATACCAGTTTTTGCGCATTCATTACATTTTTCCAGTCGCCTGTTGCAATTTTCTCCATCCAAAGCCTGGCCTGACTTTCTTCGGGACTGGTGGCTGTTGCGGCTTTTACTTCCGGTGTAGTATTGCTGCTTTTAGAGCGGGTATATTTAAGTACTCTGCCATCGGGGTAATTAATAACTAAAGTATTGTCGCCATCTGTTAGTTGCAGTTTTAAATTAGTTATGCCCGTACGCAGTTCTTCAACTCCGTTATTTATGGTTTTAAGTAAATGAATGTTCAAAACGCCATCCGAAACCCTTTCGTACCTGCATAAATTTACAAAACGGTAGAAATGCTCCTCAAATTCTCCTTTAACAATACCACCCTGTGTTGTGGGTTTGCCAAATAATAATTTATGTTGCTGGTCACTATTGTCTATCCATGCTGCACCTGCAATTTTATCCATCCAGCTTTGTGCTGCCGGTGCTTCTGTGGTTGTTTTATTAATGGCAGTATCAGCGTTGTTTGTTTCTCCGGATTTTTCTGAGCTATTATTACAGCTTATTACAACAAGGGCAAGGCAGATAATGTAAAGTGCTTTCTTTGTCATTTTTTTGGTTTAGTAGTTTTCTAATTACAGTTTAATTTTTTAAATAAACCCATTTCAGAAAAACATCTGAGGTGAGATCATAGTAATTGATGGTTTTGGCAGCTCACTTAACGAGTTTATGTCTTAGGGTAGGGCTATCATTTAATGAAAACCCATTACCCTCATCGTTGAATTGTACTTTCCATTTAAGTACCCTTTCATATGGATCTTCAACACCTTTACGAATTGCTTTGACTCCTTTAAAATTCGTTCTGCCGCCAGATGATCTTTCATATTTGTAGATGTAGGTTAGATCATTACTATAAATACCATGGAATTCTCCTGTAATTACATTCCCTTCCTTTGTTGGTTTGCCAAACCTGAATAAAGGATTTGTTTTTAAAGAATCTTCCCAATCACCTTCGATATTTTCCATCCAGAGCCGGATTTGTTTTTCTTCTTCGGTTTCAGGTAAAGCCTCTTTTGCAGGAGCGGTGTTTTGTGCAACAGGATTTGTACGGGTAAGGGTTCTTTTTTGCCCTGCAAAATCCATGTCTAATTTTTGTTCGTCGGGATAATAAGTATAGGTAAAATCGTAGTCCATTTCTTGTGGAAAAGATATTATGAGTTTGTTTTCACCTACAATTTCATAACTTCCTGTGCGTACAGGATTACCGTCTTTGAAAGCAACCGTATTTATTTTTCCGGTTAATTTACCATCAACCTTTGCGGGGGTTTCGAAGGTATATTCAGAAAAATTAAGGGCATTATCCTGGTATTCCTCACCGGAATCGTTAACATACCAGGTTCCTGCGATAGGAAATTTTATTTCTCCATCAAGCTTTATGGTGCTCACTGAATTTTCTTTTCCTTCTGAATAGTATTTATACCCAAGAAAACCTCCTGCTGCAAGGATAATAAGTAGAAGCAAAATGAAAATGAACCTACCAAAACTGCTTTTTTTCTTTGTCATTTTTTTAAGTTTAATTTATAATACGTGGTTAGGGATTTTACGCCAATTAAGCTGTTACCGTACATATTTGTCGTTAAAGATTAAAGTATTGCCATTGTCCAGGAGTTCAAATTTTGCAGTACCACTATGAGTACCGTCGTTGAAGCCCTCTTTTCCATTGACTAATAATTTTGTCATATGAAGTTTTAGTTCACCATCAGAAATCAATTCATAATTGTAATAACCGATTTCTTCTCTTTTAGGCATACCATTTTTTGGCTGTTCCGGAGTAATTCGAAGGTTTTGGAATTCTCCTTTTACTTTGCCGTCTTGTAAAACCGGTTTACTAAATTTAAGTGAGTACTTTTCGAGCCAACCTGGTAGTGTTTCAATATTCCACTCACCCGCAATTTGCTCCATTTTTTCCAGCAGAATTTGCTGTGGACTTTTCTGTTCGATTTCTTCGGTTTTCCGGGCAGCAACAGGCGCATTACGTGTATATATCTTTTTCTCTGCACCGTTGGTAATTACCAGTTTTTGCTCAGTGGCGTTGTAATTGTAGGTTATTTCGTAGGGAGTAACTGTATTTTTAGGATCGGATATTTTCAGCTTATTGTCACCAATCACTTCGTAATTAAAAACCCCTGTGGTCATTTTATCTGTCACTACATCCAATTTTCCTGCTAATTTTCCATCTGATTTTTCCGGAGCTTCAAATATGTATTCTGCACTTATGTTGGGATTATCGAGATACCAGATTCCTGCAATGGGAAATTCTTTTTCGGTTTCGGGATTCAACCTCAACAGTAAAGATTGCAGTTCTTTTATATTTGGCTTTTCTTTTTTGTAGTAGTATTGATATCCGAAATACCCTCCGAATATGAGGATTAATAGTATAATCAAAATGAAAATGAACCTGCCAAAGCTGCTTTTTTTCTTTGTCATTTTTTTTAAGTTTAAGTTTAGGTTATTGATAATAAGAGGTTAGGGCTTTTACTTACATTCCGTTTTTTTAAGGGTACTTCTTCAAAAGTAAAATGTGGCTTTGCCGCATACAAATTTGTGGGATAGAATGTCGTTTTTAGGGATAGAAAGTTGGGATGATAGTTGTTGTTATCTTTTTAAACATGGCATAAGGGTGAGTGTTTATAAAAAAAATTGTGAGAGAACCGGTTTTTTACTCAATTATTTTTCATTTAAAACAATAAGTATTAAGCTCTTTCAGTATCTTTTCGGTATGCAAACAAAGTCAAAACTTAACCTCTTTGATTTCACCATGATCATGGTGAGCCTGGTGATCGGTATGGGTATTTTTCGCACCCCGGCAAACGTGGCTGCGGCCGTACCCAGCACTGCCATATTTTTTGGCGCCTGGATAGCCGGTGGGTTGGTGGCCCTGTGTGGTGCCCTCACCTATGCAGAAATAGGAAGCCGGTTCCCGGTTGCGGGTGCCTATTATAAGATATTCTCTTATGCCTATCACCCTTCCATCGCATTTGCAGTAAACTGTATCATCCTCATCTCCAATGCTGCATCCCTGGCAGGTGTTGCATTGATAGGTGCAGAATATATTACCAAAGTAATTCTTCCCGATGCTGCAGATACTCAGACCTTACAGATCATCATTGCTGTTGCATCGATCCTTATCTTTTATGGTGTGAATTTACTTGGCTTAAAAATGAGCGCAAGGGCGCAAAATGTGCTTACCATTATTAAGATATCGATGATCCTTTTACTCATCACCCCGTTATTCTTTGCTTCGCAGCCTGTAGCTGCTGCCACTGCAGAACACCTGGTGAGCCCAACATTTACAGAATACCTGAAAGCCTTTGGTATTGGGCTTGTAGCAGTTTCATTTACCTATGGAGGTTACCAGCAAACCATAAATTTTGGTGCCGAAGTGAAAGAGCCGGGTAAGAACATACCACGGGGAATTTTTATCGGCATTTTTATCATCATTGCCATTTATCTCACCATTAACTACGCTTATGTTCATGTGATTGGTTTTGAAAATTTAAAAGGGGCAAAAAATATTGCTGCCATCATGGCCAGCCATGTATTTGGCGATGCAGCAGGCAAGATCTTATCTGTTTTTCTATTCCTGTCGGTATTGGCTTATGTAAATGTATTGCTGATGAGTAATCCAAGGGTGATGCAAGCCATGAGTGAAGACAAGATACTGCCGGCTGCATTTCGTAAGCGCAATATCAGGACAGATGTATTATTTACTTCCCTGAGCGTATTTGCAGCCATGTGTGCATTGATCGTTTTCTGGGCCGAAAGCTTTGATAAGATATTAAGCTTTACCATATTTTTAGACTGTTTTGGTATGGTACTTTCTGCTGCCACCATTTTTGTACTTCGCAAAAGAACCAAACACCTTGATGGCACAGGTATATATAAAATGAAATTATACCCGCTGCTTCCCATAATTTTTATTGCTGCATATACATTTGTAGCCATAAGCATTGCACTTGATTACAAGAAAAACGATTATGCTGCAGCAATCGGGTTATCGGTTCTGGCAGTATTTATTGCCATCTATTCCCTGGCCAAAGCGCTTGTTAAAAAGCCCGATCAGCAGGCACCAAAGGAATAATGCAAACTTATTGCCGTTTGTACAATTGTTTTATACGTTTTACCTGCGGATGAATTATTTTTGTTGTATGCGTTATAAACTTTTAACACTTATTGCTTTATTGGCTGTTACCAGCACTGCAGAGGCCCAGGAAAAATGGGGCTTGCTCAAGTGTATAGAACATGCCATGGCCAATAATATTTCGGTGAAGCAGGTTGATCTGCAAAGTAAAATTGCCGAATTGACGCTGAAGCAAAGCAAATATTCACAGTATCCCAGTTTAAATTTCAGCGGCGGGCCTAGTTATAACAGTGGCCGCACCCAAAACCCTACGAGTTTTAGTTTAAGTACAGAAAGTTATCTATCAGCCAATATGCAATTACAAAGCAGTGCTGATATTTTTAACTGGTTCAGTAAACGCAATACCATAGCAGCCAACGAATGGGAATTACTGGCCGCCAAAGCCAATACCGATAAATTAAAGAACGATGTTGCATTAACCGTAGCAAACCTGTATTTGCAGATACTGCTGGGCATGGAGCAGGAAAATATTGCCCGGGTACAATTGCAACAGTCGCAGGCACAGTTAAGCAATACCCGTAAAATTGTAGATGCGGGAAATTTACCGGAGCTAAGTGCAGTTGAACTCGAAGCACAGGTTGCCAGGGACAGTTCTAACTTAATTGCTGCAAAGGGTAATGTGATACAAAATGTACTTTCCATTAAAGCTTATATGGCACTTGATGCCGCCACTCCTTTTGAAATTGAAACCCCGGCTGCTGAAAAAATATTTGTTGAAAAACTGGCAGACTTGCAACCGGAATCAGTTTATGCGCTGGCTATTGCCAATATGCCACAGCAAAAGTTCAATGATTTTAAACTGAAGGCAGCACAGAAAACATCGGCTGCCGCAAAAGGAAATCTCTATCCTACTTTTTCTGTTTATGGGGGTATCGGGAGCAGGTATGCCAATGCTTTTAATGTGCCCATATACCAAAGAACGCTTGGGCCAACTGGTTTATTGGTAAATACAGGAGGAAGCGCATTTTACGATGTTCTTGGTGTTCAAAATACGCAAACAAGGATCGGCACTTTTAAATCAGATGCATTCTTTACACAGGTAAATCAAAACTTCAACCAGTCGGTTGGTTTAAATATCAATGTGCCTATTTTTAACGGGCTGAGTGCCCGTACCAATTACCAGAAAAGTAAAATAAGCATCCGGAACCAGGAATTGCAGAAAGAACTGGATAATCAAACACTGAAACAGGATATATACAAAGCATATAATGCAGCCATGGTGGCTTTGGAAAAACTGAATGCCGGTAAAAAAACCCTGGAAACTGCAGAACGTACTTTGTACTATGCACAAAAGAGATATGATGTGGGTTTGATGGGAACTTTTGAACTGATCACCAACCAGAACAATTTATTTACTGCAAAGTTGCAGGATGCATTGAACCGGTATGATTATGTTTTTAAAATGAAAGTGCTGGAGTTTTATAAGGGACAGGGGTTGAAGTTTTAAACGACTAATACCCTCCAGCCCCCCGCTATCTCCCCCGAAGGGGAAGGAAAAGGAGGAGAGGGAACTGGAAGAATATAGCGAAGAGTTGCAATTAAAGTTGAGTAAGGAGATAAAGTAAAAGAGTGCGACGCCACAACAGTTTAATAGAGAATAAAATGCCGGTAACAAAAAATTAATCATCTAAAAAATCTTCGCTATTTCCTCCCCTTCGGGGGAGATAGAGGGGGCCAATAAAACAATGAGTAAATCGCTTAAATGGATCCTGATCGGTTTGGGAGGATTGATAGTATTGCTGATCATATTATCAAAGGCCGGTGCATTTGGAAAGGATGAAGGCCTGAAAGTTACTGCCGAAAAAGTGCAGAAACGTACCATTACAGAAATTGTAAATGCCAGCGGGAAAATTTATCCTGAAGATGAAGTGAAGGTGAGCCCGGATATCAGTGGTGTAATTACAGAACTTACGGTTCAGGAAGGCGATACAGTAAAACGTGGGCAGTTGCTTGCACGCATTGACCCGGATGTATATAATATTCAACGCAGCCAGGCTGCCAGTGGCGTGGCCCAATCGCAGGCGCAGGTTAGCAGTGTGCAGGCGCAGGTTAGCAATGCGCAGGCAGCGCTTGATGCTTTGGATGCACAGATGGAGCAGGCACAAAAAGCTTATGACCGTTCTAAAAAATTATTTGATGATAAGGTTATCAGTCGCAGTGAAATGGATGCGGCAGAAACTACTTTAAGAAGCGCCAAAGCAAATTACAACGCTGCAAAAGAAGGCATTCGCAGTACGCAGGCCAATGTACAAAGTGCCAGGGCCAATGTACAAACAGCACAGGCCAGTTTACAAAAAGCCAATAAAGACTTAAGCAGAACTGCGATCATTGCTCCAAGAGATGGTGTGGTTTCGTTACTGAATGTAAAAATGGGAGAAAGTGTATCGGGCAACAGTTTTACGGTGGGCACTGAAATTTTACGCATCGCAGATATGAGTAAAATTGAAATAAGGGTTGATGTGGGAGAAAATGATATTCCGAAAGTGAAACTGGGCGATAGTGCACTGGTGGAAGTGGATGCTTACAGCGACCGTAAATTTAAAGGCATTGTTACGCAAATTGCCAGCAGCAATAATGGCGCAGCCGCACAAAGCGCTTTATCCAATGCCACCAATGATGTAACACAGTATAAAGTTTACATCAGGATATTACCTGAAAGTTATGCCGATCTGTTGGGCAAGGGCACGTTCCCCTTCCGCCCGGGGATGAGCGCCAATGCAGATATACAAACCAAGACACACAAGAATGTATTGAGCGTTCCAATCAATGCAGTTACCACACGTGATAAGAGTGATAGTACTGACAAAGCGGTTACAAAGAAAAAAGATGAATCGGATGTAAAGCCAACCTCATCGCTGGAAGATGAACTGGAAGTTGTTGTATTCATTATTGATAAAGCTGGAAAAGTTAGTAAGGCGAATGTGAAAACCGATATCCAGGATATCAACAATATTGAAATTACCGAAGGCTTAAAAGAAGGCGACCTGGTGGTTACCGGGCCTTATGATGTTGTAAGCAAAACATTAAAAGTAGGCAAGCAGGTAAAAGTGGTGGATAAGAAGGAACTGTTTGAAAAATAAGATTTCCTGTAACATTTTAGTTGCATAACCGTACATTGATTTTAAATGATCAACAAATTTGTATTGCTTTTCAGCAGCGTGTTACTGATCTCATCCTTAACATTTGCCCAAAAAAATACAACACTTAAAGTAATTGTTAACCTGCCAAAGGCAGATACAGCAGCTGTTACGCTGCAGCTATACCTTTTACCTGACACTGTTTTAGTAACAGGTAAAATCACAAACACAGATACTACCGTTTTTTCTGTTAACCCTTTTTCTAAATTCCTGCTCAGGTTAAGTTCTGTAACGTTTGAAAATGAGGAGAAAATAATTTCTATTACCAATAAGCCTGTTACAACTGCTTTTATCTTAAAAAGAAAGAACACTACACTGGGTGATGTAACGGTAGTAGCCAAAAAGCCATTGATAAAACAGGAAGATGACAAGACAATAGTAGATGCTGAAGTATTGGCTAACAGCAGTACCAATGCTTACGAGGTGTTGGAAAAAACACCGGGCGCTATTGTTGACCAGGATGGAAATGTGTATTTAGCCAGCACAACCCCAGCCACCATTTTAATTAATGGCAGGGAAATGAAATTGAACAGTGCCGATATTGCATCGCTGCTGAAAAGCTTACCGGCCGGCAGTGTAAGCAAGATCGAGATATTGCGAAACCCGTCTGCCAAATACGATGCATCTGGCAGCGGTGGCATGGTAAATATTGTTTTAAAGAAGGGAGTAAAACTAGGCACCAACGGCTCCGTTAACCTTGCATATTTCCAGGGTGTGTATGCTACAAAAACTGTTGGCTTTAATTTAAACAAAGGCTCCGGCAAGATCAATAGCTACCTCAACTACCAGTTTACCAGCAGGAATAATTTTGAAGAACTGAATTCAGACAGGCTCGTACGCACAGACTCCACTTTACTTGCACAAAGATCTTATACTACTTATCCTACTGTTAATAATTACCTGAATGGCGGCATTGATATCCAGTTCACGCCAAAATTCAGTGCAGGTTATGACTTGCGGCTGAGTTATGCAGATGGTAAAAGCTATGCATTGAACGGGATCGATATCAGCAAATACCCCTACCCAACCGTGTTTGGCAGGAATGCTTCAGATATAGACAACAGCAATAAGACTACTTACATCGGAACCAATCTTTCAGGAAAGTATAAGATCGATACGATAGGCAGCGAATGGACAGCACAGTTTGATTATAATTATTACAGAAACCGCAATAACCAGTCTTATAAAAACAATTACTACTTACCTGCAAGGCCTGCAGTTACGGGGGATGGTATCAATAAGAATGATAAGAATATTTTTGTTTTTCAAACCGACCTAACCCTTAAGTTTCCCAAAAGCCTGACCCTGGAAACCGGTTTTAAAGCTACGATCAGTAACAGCCAGAACAGTTCAAACTATTTTAAAGATACCGGGAACAGTATAAGGTTCACAGATGCTTTTCAAACGAATACTTTCCGTTACAATGAAAAAATAACAGCTGCTTATGTACAGGTGTCCAAAACCTTTGCAGGCTTTACCATTAAGCCGGGGTTAAGGCTTGAAACAACCAATATAAACGGCAGGCAATTGATACCGAAAGACACAACCTTGTCTTTAAACCGTACCGATATTTTTCCTTACCTGTTCATCAAACACAAACTCTTTAAAATGTTTGGCTTTCCATTGATCGGCAATGCCATTTTTCGGAAAAGTATCAGGCGGCCTTATTACGAAGTGCTTAATCCATATCCCAAATACATTGATCAATACCTGTTTGATGTTGGTAACCCCAAATTAAAACCACAGTTTACCACCAATTATGAGCTTAATGTAACTTTTGATAATATTCCTGTGATCGCATTGGGCATTAACAATACCAAAGACATTTTCAGTAATGTGACTTACCAGGACAATGCTACCAAAATTGCTTACCGCACTTATGATAACCTGGGAAAGAATAAAGAGTTTTATGCAAAACTGATCGGGGGACTTCCTCCCGGAGGCAAATACTTTTTTTATGTGGGCGCCCTGTATAATTATAATCACTATACTGGTTTCTATGATGGGCAGCCATTGGATTACAAGCGCAGCAGCTGGACCTTCTTTATGTTCCAGGAATATAAAGTAACGCCGAAGTTTACGATCAACATGCAGGGTTTTATGCGTACAAAGGGTTTGCAAAACCTGTACGAGCTGAACACATTCGGTGGATTATTTGTTTCGGCAAACAAGAGCATTTTAAAAAAGAAAGCGAATATCATTCTATCAGTAAATGATGTTTTGCAAACCAACAGGGTATCATTTAGTTTACAGCAGGGCACAATAAGTGCACAGGGGCAACGCATTAATGATACCCGGAGGATCGGTTTGACCTTCCGCTATAATTTTGGGATAAAGCCTAAAGAAGAAAATAAAAAAACTTTTGATGCGCCTGCAGATGTTAACTAAAAAGTTTTTCTGCAATGGCCACGCTTTCGGGTTTACCTACATCTACCAGTTTATCGCCGGTGTGGTCGTAACCATAAATGGGGTGATCGGCTGCCAGGCTGAGATAGGTTTCTACTAATGAAAATTTTCCACGCTGTGGTACCAGGTCAAATATCTCAGGCTGAAAAACAACCACACAACTGTAAGCCATTTGCCTAAGGCCGGGTTTTGCAATAGATATCTTTTCTTCGCCGGTATTTACATTGCGCCAGCCGCAAAGCCTGTTATCATCATCAAATAAAAAATAACGGGATGTTTTCCTGGTGGTAATGCCGAAGGAAATAAGCGACTTCTTTTCTTTATGAAATTTAATAAGGTCATTAATATTGAGGTCAGTTAAAAAATCTGCGTTAAGCGTAATAAAAGGCTCTCCATCCAGTAGCAGGTCTTTTGCTTTTAATAATCCACCGCCGGTTTCCAGGACTTCGTTACTCTCATCACTGATCATTACATTACTTCCCCAACCATTATTCTGATGGATAGCTTCAATGATTTGTTGAGGGAAATGGTGAATGTTCACAACCACGTCCTTAATCCCATATTGCTGTAAATATTCAATGTTTCTCTGCAACAAAGATTTTCCATTCACCAAAGCAAGAGCTTTAGGGTGATTGTCAGTCCAGGGTTTAAAACGTGTACCTAAGCCAGCCGAAAATATCATTGCCTTTCGCCCCCCCGCCCCTAAAGGGGAGTTTTGGTCTCTGGTACTTTTTAATTCTTCTATTTTTTTACTGATGTCTTCCAAAATTTTTTCGATACTATTTTTTACCTGTGAGTTTATGAACCTGATTACTGTAATTCCCAATCCTTCAATTTCTCTTTGCCTTATTGCATCATTTATTTTTACATCTTCCTTATTATGGACACCTCCGTCAATTTCTATTATAAGCTTTATCTGATGACAGTAAAAATCAGCTACATAAAACAATAATGGATGTTGCCTTCTGAATTTTACCTAACTTATTGCTGCCTAAATATCCCCAAACAATTTCTTCTTCCCATGTACAGAATTTTCTTAATTCTTCGGCCCGTTGAAAAATCAACTTGGAAGCTCCATAATGCATATTACCGCTATTCATTTAAAACAAGCTCCCTATTTTAAATTCTGCAATGAATTTGAGGTAAAGCTCCCCCTTAGGGGCGGGGGGGCATCGTTACTTCCCTTACCCAATTCTCTTTGTTTGTATGTGCTAAATTGATCTTCACTTTAAATTTATTGCGTAAATGCCTTGCCAATGCCTCGGCGGCATATACACTCCTATGTTGCCCGCCGGTACAACCGAAATTTATCATCAGGCTTTTAAAATTGCGGATTATGTAGTTGCTTACAGAAATATCAATAACCTGGTAAACACCGTTTAAGTAATTCAGCATTTCAGTTTGTTGCTCAATAAAATCTTTAACCGGCTTATCCAACCCGCTTTGTGTTTTGTAAACATCGATCCTTCCCGGGTTCAAAATACCTCTCATGTCAAAAACATAACCACCACCATTTTCTGTCAGATCGGCCGGTATTCCCTTTTTATAAGAAAAACTATTGATGGTAACCAGTAAAGGCGTTTCTGCCGTTGCCTGCACAGGCGTAAATTCCTGTATCACTTCATCGCTGATACAAAGCTCCAAGACTTTTTTAAATTCAGGAACTGCTATGCCCAGGCTTTGATTCTGCACAAACCATTTTAAGTTTTGCAGGGCTAATGGTATGCTGGTTAAAAAATGCGCCTTGCGTTCAAACAAACCACGAAAGCCATAAGCTCCAAGTACCTGCAGCAAACGTATCAATACATAGCCATTGTACTGGCTGCGGAAAATATCTTTATCGATCGGTTCTTCCACCACTTTTTCAAAAGCATCCATATAATCTTCCAGCAGGTGTTGTTTCCAGTCATCGGGCAGGTTTGCTTTTGCCTGCCATAATAAGGATGCCACATCATATTGCGGGGCCCCCTTCATGCCGCCCTGGTAATCTATAAAATGTACTTCCCCATCCGGTGTAACCATAATATTGCGGCTCTGAAAATCACGGAACATAAAATATTTATACTCGGTGTGGCTCAGGTAATTACTTAGTGCTTCAAAATCGTCGATCAGCTTTTGTTTATCATAAGGCTGCCGCAAAGCATCCAGGAAATAATATTTGAAATACAGCAGGTCGGCCATGATAGCCTGTTTACCAAAGCTGCTGTTGGTAAGGCATTTTTTATAATCTAATCCTTCATGGCCTTTAACCTGCAACATGGCCAGCCGCTGTAAACTTTTTTTATAGAGATCATAGGCAGCAGGTACAAAACCGTTCTCTTCCAGTTTGTTCAGCAAAGAGATATCGCCAAAATCTTCCTGGATGTAAATATCCTTATCGGCACTGATGCAGAAAATTTCCGGTACCGACAGGTTCTTCTTTTTAAAATGTTTTGAAAAATAAATGAAAGAATCGTTTTCTTTCAAATTGGCCCCATAGGTGGCAATAAAAGATCCTGTGGCTGTATGAATGCGAAAATAATGGCGCTCACTTCCTGCCTGGGGCAATTTATCGATCGCTGTAATTGCTGCTTTTGAAAAAGAAGAAAAAAGTTCCTTTATTTTATCGACGGACGAATTCATCAGTAAGGTTTATTCGGGTAAAATTAGAATAATTATGTTAGAGATTAAGATACTAATACAAAAGGCCCCGGTTTAAACCAGGGCCTTCCATTTTCAAAGGGATTTGTTTACCAATTGATCTCATCCAGTTCAACCACACCGTACTGGTTATCCAAATCAAATATCTTTACTTCCATTTCCATATTATCTTTCTGGAAATTTTTAAATGTGATCACTCTCATAAACATCGGTATCCTTGTTGGATATGAATTATTGTTATAAGAATCAACCTTTACCCTGTATTGGCCAATCAATGCATCTTTAATTATATATTCAGTTAAGTTATAGCTATCATAATAGCCTTTTTCGGTGAAGCGTCCCTTAGTTGTTTTACCAGGCCCGATTACCTGCACCTTTCTCTTATATTCATAATTGCTTTCCACGGTGACCCTCAGATCAACAGGTAACACTTTAATAAGGTTGTGGTTGATGTATGAAATGTCGAACTCATTTTTATGTACAGCAAGTATTGCATTCATTTCGGCCAGTGCATTTTCTTTTACATTACTGGAGTGATCATTTCCATCAGCCGTAGTTATTATTGAATAGTAAGTTTTAATGGCAGCTGCAAAATCCTTATGCTGAAAGTATGCCAATGCCAGGCTCCTTTTCACTATCAAATTATTTTCATACTGGCTTAAGATGCCTTTGTAAACTGCAATGGCTTTATCAAACCATTTCCAGTTCTCATACATATAGCCTGCAAGTTTCAGCCCATCGATACTGCCCCGGCTAAGTTCAATGGCATTGTACATTAATTCCTGTGCCTTATCTGTATTGCCTTTTTCAAAAAAGAAGTTCGCCATCTCAAAATAAAAACCCACATCCATTTTGTTTTCTTTTTCCAGCTCCCGGAATATCTCCCAAATTTCATGATTACCGGCACTCTTCATTTCCTGCACATAATCCTCGTCCTCAGTATTGCTTAATTTATATTCACTCCAAACGTAACGTTGTACAGGGTATCCCCTCCTTGCTTTTTTACTCGTCATTACAATGGCGCCATTGGCACCATCCGGGCCAAACAGTGCTGCAGCAGCGGGGCCTTGCAAAATGCTATAGTCTTCAATATTATCGGGGTTGATATCAGATGCTGAAGACATGATGGTGCCATCAAGCACGTACAATGCGCCGGAGCCAATACCAAATCCATTTTCTCCCCGCAACCTGATCGTTGTTTCTGCGCCAAGCTTTGCAAGCGACTGGCTTCTTACCTGTGCGCCCGCTACTTTACCTGCCAATGCTTCATTTATATTTATCTGCCTGATGGTATTAACCTGGTCGCCGGTTAAATTCTGAACACTGGATGCATTACTTCTTGCAGTACGCTTGATGCCAAAGGCACTGGTTACTACCACTTCTTTCAATCCTCCTGATGCGACAACAGAATTTTCGAGAACAGGCGCAGGCCCCGCTACCTTACCGGCAGCTGTAGCTGGTGCAGCTGCAACATCAACCTGCTTATCAGGCAAAACCCTGTTCAGGTCAATCGGTATTTCCGTTTTGCTCCACCAGTTTACACGTTTGTTGTAGTCTTTTACTACAGATTCCAGTGCATCCTGTTCTGTAAAAGTTTTAAGCGCCTGTATCTTGTACTCAGACCTGTACACATAATTCATCTCTGCGCATTTTTCTTCCAGCTCTTTGGGAGGTGCAATTTTATACCTGATATAATCTTCAATGCGTTCCAGTACCAGGTAAGAAGTTTGCGGTGTTACTACTTTTTCTGTAAGCCCAAACACAACCATGTTCTGCCAGTTCCAATAACCATGCTTTCCATACATTAAAGAATCGTACGCTTTCAGCATGCTCATTTTTTTGTATGTAGCTTCATCACAGTTCTCATTTACGGGTATAAAATAATTTTCCGACTTGTTGGTCACACTGTTATTACCGTAAAGCAATTCCAGGTTATCAGCCTGCTTAATGGTGCCGCTTAACAATATGCTTCCACCAAGTTTAACCGGAAAAAGTTCATTGATATGAATATTGCCCGAATTGTATTTGAACAGAAAATTCTCGGCAGTGTCAACTCTTTTTACTTCGCTGGCAACGCTGTTATAATACAGCCTGATAACAGAACCCCCTGTATTGCCGACAATATGATCATAATTAATGGGATCGTAGTAATTGTAGTAAGGACTGTAGTAATAATAGTTTGATGTAACAAAATTAACCGGTACAGCTCCCAGCTTTGGCTGTGCATTGCCTATGGAGTTTACACCATCTGAAAAAAGAAATACTGCATCGGCCAGTACATTGCTGAAATTAAGGATACCCAATTCAGTAGCTCCTGCATATTTATAGCCGAGCAGGTAATTGCGGATGGAAGTAAAACTGTCTTTCTCCCGGTTGTATACCATTACACCCTGCATCTGGTGATTAAAAAGAAAAATGGTTGTCTTATTGATCCCGTTCTCTGTAATATACTTTTCCAGGAAATCAAGTTCCTTGCTTAAATTCCTTTCTTTGGCCGATAAAGAAACATCCCAATAAACATTAATTGTTTTGGACCTGCTTTTATAATAACGGGCAACATCAGGATAAAAACGCATGATGAAACTATTGATACCATTTTTATTGCTGATACAGAATTGCGGCTTATTGGCAAACTGGCTGATGGAAAATGAGATCGGTTTATCCAAAACAACATTGCTCATTTGCTGATACAAGGATGCCTGGTCGTTGCTCATGCTAAAGAGTTGATCGTCAAGCAGGCCTGTATTTACATTCGGAATAGATGCAGGTTTATCTATCTTAATATTCAATTTAAAATTTTCAGTTGTGCTTTTTATGTTTAAAGGAAGTGTATAGGAAAGTTTCAGGTTCTCTTCTACCATCATTTGCGTAATGGTGAATTTAATTTTACGGCTGCTTTTTGCAGCAATGGGATAAATATTAATGCTGTACTGATTTTGCCAGTTCATCTGCAAAATAGCGGGGTCAATTCTTTTGCCTACAATGCTGTTGTAAGCCTGGCGTGCTTTCCATTTTTCTTCTATACTTGCTTCCCGATATTTACCATTCAGCTCAAGCTGAAAATCGGTGATAACCTGTCCCCTGTTGAGTTGAAAGCTATGCAAGCCTTCCACTTCCTGGTCTTTGGGATTATAGAATTCCATCTCAATAACAGTAGTAGCAATAAAGGGATTTGCTTCGATGGAGATGTTACATGTTTTCAATTGCACAGCCTGGTCAAACAATCTTTGCTGTGCTTTGCTTTGTGTACTAAATGCAATTACAAAAAGGAGGGGTAGGATCAATTTCCGCATAAACTGTTTTTTTACAGGATGCAGAAAGGAAATTTTTTACATAAATTTTTTCTCTTTTAATTTCAATCCTTAGCTTATTGCAACCAGGTTTTGCTTATAATTATTCCCCACCGGAATTTTAAATTCATTTACCAGTATCTCTTTCTTTCCGATGGATCGTATACACTTTGCATGGACAATAAAAGACCGGTGAACCCTGATAAATATACCGGCCGGAAGCAGGTCACACAATGTTTTCATAGTAAGATGGGTAACATGATTTTCGGTAACAGTAACAATTTTTATGTAGTCACGCATAGATTCAGCATATATGATATCTGCATAAAAAACCTTTTGGAGCCTTCCGTTTACTTTAATGTAGAGATAATTTTTTTCATCAGTATCAGGTTTGGGTTTTTGCTTAAAAAATTTATCTACACTTTTTGTAAACCTTGCATAGGTAATGGGCTTCACCAAATAATCCAGTGCTTCCAATTCATAACTGTCAGCTGCGTATTCAGAAAAAGCCGTAGTGAAAATTACTGCCGGTGGATCTTTTAATGACCGGATAAAATCAATTCCGCTCACAACAGGCATAGAGATATCAATAAATAAAAGATCAACTGGCTGCTTTTCCAGTACAGCAAATGCCTCCAATGCGTTGGAACATTTCTTTATTAATTGCAGTTCAGGTGACTGCTCAATATATTTTGCGATCACATCCAGTGCCAGTGGCTCATCATCAACAATAAGACATTGTACCATATCAGTTTAGTTGCAGCGTTAAAAGTACTTCATAAAAAGATGCATCTTCCTGTATTGCCAGGTTGAATTTCCCAGGATATAAAAGTTGCAGCCGTTTTTGGACATTGCCGAGCCCCAGCCCTTTTTCACCTGTTAGCTGAACATTAACTGAAGGCTTACTGTTCCTGGCCTGGAGGGTCAATTCATTTTCAGTAAGGCATATAATGATCTCAATAAAACCTTTACCGGTTTCATGTTGCGCCCCATGCTTGAACATATTTTCTATCAATGGCAGCAAGAGCAAAGGCTCTATCATAGCCTGTTCTTTTATTCCCTGTGCATCAAAGCTGATCTTTATGTTTTTGGTATACCGCACAGATTCTATATCCACATAATTTTTAAGAAAATCAATTTCTTTTTTCAACGAAACTTTTTGATTTGTTGTTTCATAAATAACATAACGCATCATATCAGAGAGCCGGGCAACCAATGGCGCTGTTGCGGCAGATTGCTGCAAAGCCAGTGAATAAATATTATTGAGGGTATTGAAAAAAAAGTGAGGTTGCACCTGCGCTTTTAAATAATCAAGGTCGGCCTGCAGTTTAGCCTGTTTTAAAGCATTCATTCGTTCTTCCTGCTTTGCATAATTGATAAAATAGGCAAGCGCTGCAAAAACCAGTGTTTGATTGATGATGTAAATAATACTGAAATGAAAAAAGTTTTTGACCTTAAACCATTTGGCTGCATCTGCAGAAATACTGCCAGGTAAAAAATCAAGTTGCGAAATAGTCCAGTATTCAACATATACTATATACAGGTCCAGCCCAAAAAGGAAAACAATATAAGCACCCAGGAACCAGCCGTACTTTTTTTTAAGCAGCAATTTATGCAGCAGTATTTTGTAAAGTACTATAAAAGGAAGTATCTGAAACAACCCAAATACGAGGCGGTGAATGATGATATTGACAAACTCGTGGCCGCATTGTTCACAAGGGTTTTCCTTGAGCTTATATTCTATATCCGTAAATATGGGAAACAGGAAAAAGAAAATAATAAAGAATACCATTTCAATTACCGTGTATTTGCTCAGCCCCTTTACTTTCTGATGATCGATCATAACCTAAAAATAAAAACTATAACGGCATTATTGCCATTTAACTGCCGGCAGGTCTTTTTATTTAGACGAACCCGTGATTTTTTTAGACCAACTGCATTATAAACTATTTGCCGAAATGAAAGAACCATTGGTCGAATAGAATTGTCTTGCAAAGACCAGCTGAATATTTTTACATAAACATGAAAAATGAAAAATTCCAAGTTCTTACAAACCCTGGCCTTATTCTTTTATCTTTTATTGTCTGCGGGTATTTCAGTCAGTCAGCCTGTTTATAAAAAAGATGAAACGGTAAAAATCCTACAGGCAGTATCAGCTAAGCTGAACAGCATTCATGAAGTAAGCTATAAGTACAGCAGGGAGTCGCTTTATGCAGGTGAAAATTATCACAACATATATAATACCACCGTTTATATTGACTTTACCAGCGCTGGCAATAATACAGGTTATCATTTCCAGGCGGAAGATGATAAATATTTTTCCTGCTATAATGGTTCACAATATTTTTTTCTGAACAAAGTGAAAAAAAATATTGTAATAAAACAAAAGCCCGGCAATGATGTTTTTGAAAGCCTTTCGCCTTTATATAATTCACTGATCTCTCTCCGCGCCATTATTCCTATGCTTATTCAAAACGATTCAATAAAAAAGGTACTTACAGATACTGTTATTAATAATGAAAATTTTTATCGCTTACAGCTTGAATTGTATGATCACTATTTGGGCAACCTTGGAGATATTAAAAATTTTACTTCGGAATACATTGGGGATAAGCATAAACCCTATGAGATCATCATTAATAAAAAAACATTGCTGCCATACTCCTACATTACAAAATTCAAAGACCGCCCGGCAGATTTTATTGCTGCCCGTTTTATGGATATTGACACCAATCCCAAAAAGCCCGGTGAGCTAAGCTGGTTTTACTCTACTTACACTGCTGAATACGAAGCGCCCAAACCAGGCAAACCATTGGTAAGCCCTTCGACTGAGTTGAAAAACTGGACATTACCTTCTTATGAACCCGGCAAGGTTGATTCCATATCACTGTACCAATACCGGGGGAAAATCGTTTTACTTGATTTCTGGATAAAAACCTGCGGGCCATGCCTGGCTTCGTTTCCGTTGCTGAATGAATTGCAGCAAAAATTCGGCAACAATGAATTTCAACTGCTTTCTATAAATACCGAAGACAAAAAAGAAGACATCGCATTTTTTTATAAAAAGCACAAACCTGTTTATAAAATGTTGTTTGGTGCTGAAAGGCTGGTTGAGGAATATGGTATTCCGTCTTTTCCCACCTGCATTCTATTGGATAAAAGCGGTAAAGTAATTTATGCCGGAGATTTTAATAAGGATGAGATAGAAAAACTGGTATTGCAGCATTTATAAAAATAATGATGGCAGCCGGTACCGGCTGCCATCTTATTGATTACTCTCCCACTACCTCATCTTTTCTTCCTGAATTTTCTCGGATCACTTCCATCCATCTGTACAATAGCCGGGTAAAATTTACCTAATACATCCACCAATGTTGTCTGGCTTTGCATTACTTCATTAATATCCTTGTAAGCAAATGGTGCCTCATCCAATCCGCCGCCGATCAATTTTACACCATGATCTTTTAATTCTTTTTTTAAAGCTTCATGTGTAACATTCGCCAGGGCTTTGGTACGGCTCATCTTTCTGCCGGCACCATGCGATGCAGAGTTCAAAGAAGTTATTTCTCCTTTACCTTTTACAATAAAGCCCGGCGCCGTCATGCTGCCCGGAATAATACCAAGCACATTCTTACCGGCAGGTGTTGCACCTTTACGATGAACGATTACTTCTTCACCTTCATACATTTCCTTCCACGCAAAATTGTGGTGGTTCTCCACCATCGCCAATGGTTTTTCGCCAATCGCTTTTGCAATTTTTGCATGAATGGTATGGTGACAGGCGCTTGCATAATCACCGGCAAGGTTCATAGCTAACCAGTATTCCATTCCTTCTTCAGTATCCAGGTCTAACCATGCAAGATGTTTTGCCTCTTTCGGCAATACGGTTTTTTGCATAGCAATTTGAGTGTAGTGATTGGCAATATTTGCACCCAATCCACGGCTACCGCTATGGCTAAGCAAACCAACATAATTACCAATAGGTAAATTCATCGGGTTGTTTACATCGGAAATTTCTACCTTACCAAACTCCACAAAATGATTACCGCTGCCGGAAGTTCCCAGTTGCTTTAAGGCTTTGTGCTGCAATGGCTGTAAAAAAGCAATATCGTTGAACTCGTCTCTATCCAACACTTCATGTTCTGTTCTTTCAGCAAATTCACGCCCTGCGCCAAACAAAGTACTTGCCACCAACTCTCTTTGAAAATTGGCTTCTCTCTTTTTCAGCTCATCCGGGTCAATAGCAAAAATGCTTAAGCACATCCGGCAACCAATATCCACACCAACGGCATACGGAATAATGGCATTCTTTGTTGCCAATACACCACCGATCGGCAGGCCATAACCCTGGTGTGCATCGGGCATTAAAGCGCCTGCGACAGCCACGGGTAATTTGGAAGCGGTTTGCATTTGCAGCAAAGCGCCTTCTTCAATATGCTTTGCACCAAAAATGTTGTATTCAACACCGGTCTCATTCAGCGGAATTTCAGTTACAGCGTCTTCTTCAACCACAATTAATTTTTCTGCAATTTTAGAAAGCACCGGATCCTGCATATATGCCTCCGGCCTTACCAAAATATCTTCCAGCGTTTTTAATGCATCTTCCTCGCTGGTATGCTTAAAATTTGTGCACATGGTATGCATGGCAATACTTATTACCGGCCCTTCCGGGTAGCCAATAGCACGGATCTGTTTTCCTGTCAACTTCAATTTCATAATTACATTGTTGATGCCGGATTTACAACGGCATTAATTTTAATTGTTTATTTTTTGAACCACGAAGGCACTAAGGCACAAAGATTCACCAAGGCTTTGTGTTGCTTCGTGTCTTTGTGACTTTGTGGTTTATTTTTTATACCAGCTTTTGTTTTTCATGGCATCATCGTTGCGTCGCAATCCTTTCATCGGCAGGGATGCTATTTAGCTTTTATCGAATCGGGGATTATTTAGTCAAATAAGAATCATCCAAATGTTTCTGTAGATCATCCATATAAGGTAATAGCATTTTATAATTCTCATCAAAATCATAGGCAATACTCAATAAATCCCTTGCATGTGATACCAAAAGAATAATTGCTGTATCCAATTTCCCTTTTCTTTGTTCAAAAGGGAAATGAGTTGAGGCAACAGAAGTCCAATGGCTTAGATGCTCATACTTTGAATAATATGAATACAAGGAATAAATTGTTTCGGCTGTTACAAAAGCTTCGCCGTTACTTTGCTTATAAATGTCGGTAAGACTAAATCTAAATTCACGTTTTAATTTTGGCTTATCGTTTGAAAAATCGAAAGCATTGGAAAAAACTGAAGCAAACTTATTTGCATGTTCTTTTTTTTCTTCTTCAGTTAATTTTTCTGAGGAAAAAATCTCCTCGATGAAATGTTTGGTTCCATCATTAATTATCATGTAACAAAAATCCTTTACCAACTTTTTAAGTTCTTCCTTATCATTTCCTTTGTACTCAAAGCAAATACTCTTGAATTTTAATACTAAAATCATATCCATTAAAAGCGATCGCATTAAAAGCCCCAAAGAAAATTCTAATTCATTCTCTTCATTCATTTCAGGATATAATCTTAAGCAAGTTTGAGAAATTCTTGAAGTTTTTTGAAGCCCACAAAACACAAACCTAATAAGATCATCCTGCCCTTTATTAATAAAATGGTTTTTAGAGTGGAATGCAGTAAAAAATACTGTATTTAAATGTTCTGTTATCTTATCCATAAAAATATTTTAGTTTCATTATTTGCTTCGATAAAAGCTCAATAAAGGTATGCAGTACAAGTGAGTGATCCTTCGGCTCCGCTCAGGATAAACTCCACGATGTTTAATAGCAGTACCAAAGCCCGTCCCAAAATTGTCTGAACAATGATTTGGGCAGATTTAAAAGATTAAAAGGATTTAAATCCAATCATCCTATCAATCCACCCAAATCCACGTTCAGACTATTTCTGCTTCACAAAGATCTGCTTCAACTGCTCAACCAATGTGCCATTACCATTTACAGTGATCTCTCCGATCTTGTCGGCGATCTTCTCCACGTATTCCATCTCTTTCAGTTTCCACAGCATGGTATTGTCTTCCATCAGTTTTGCAGTGTTCAGCAAACTACGGGTGCTGGCGGTTTCTTCCCTGCGCATGATGCTGTTGGCCTGTGCATTCTTTTCGGCCACCAGCACTTTGTTCATGATCTCCTTCACATCGCCTGGCAGGATGATATCACGGATACCGAAACCATTTACCGCAACACCCAGTTCTTCAGCAGCAGACTTCACCGCTTCCAGCACGAATGGGATCATGGTTTCTTTTTTCTCCAGCAATTCATCAAAGCCCATAGCGCCAATATACTCCCGCAATGCCAGCTGGAAAGCCACGTACAACTGGCGTTCGTAATCCTTGTTCTGCAACAGGGCTTTTTCAATATCAACCACCCTGTACTGTGCATAACCATTGATACGCAAAGCAGCTTTGTCTTTGGTCAGGATCTCCTGGCCATTGATCTCGATCTGCTGCATACGGGTATCGGCTTTGCCAACCACAACAGTGATGTTATTCTTCCACCAGTAGTAAATACCGGCTGGCAAAGTCTGTGCATACTTACCATCAATGAACAGCAGCGCTTTTTCGTAATTCTCTACAGTGTAGCTACGCACATAAGGCGCCACCAGCCTGTTCTGCAGCACAGTACGGCTGATCGGTTCAGTGATGTCGATCTTGCTGATATCTGCTTTAATGAAAGCGTAGTTGTTAACTGCGTTGTTCCAGAAAGCGTAACGGCCTGCAGTCAGCACCTGCTTCAGCAAACCATCACGGTACTGCAATACAATTTCATTATCGCCTACATCAATTACCTGCAGGGCATTTGCCAGCTCAGGGTCCTGCAACAGGATATTGATATCGGTTGCAGTGTTGAACGCAACAGTCACATCATAGATCATGATCTTTTCATTGCTCCAGAACCAGTAAGTACCTGGCTGCAGCATTTTTTTGTATTCGCCGTTTTTGTAAACCAGGGCAACCTGGTAGGCGTAGATTCTTACTTTTTTCATTTGATTCTTATTGTCACTAATCAGGCGAATTACACGAATTGCACGAATTAATGCGGTTATTAATTTTGTTTTAAAAAAGGCGGTGGTTATCTGCCATCGTCTTGCTACGGAGGCTGATGGCGGTATGGCTTATTATACCAGTTCTGTAATACGCGGCAGTAAAATATTTACTGCCTGGTGCTACCGAAGTGCTATACCTTATCATACTTTTTATCAACCTGCTGGTAACAACCCGATTGCTTTGCATCCATGACCATACAGGCTTTCACCGGTATTATCCTTCAACATTGCAGGCAGATAACCATGCCTTTGGTCTCAGCTTTTTTAAGAAGTGCTGAACTTCTTTTTGCTTCATTAACAGTGAAGTGTTCTACCACTGAACTATTACACCAGCCTTTCGGAGTGTAAGCAGGATTCGAACCTGCGCTGATTCTGTTGCTCTAACCAACTGAGCTATCCGTGCTAAACGGAATGGGAATCGAACCCATGACCCACAGTTTGTGGAGGGAACTGCATATTGATGCAACAGCATACAGATAGTTACTACACCTGCACTGCAGTGCTTTTTTTAAACACTTGCCTGGTTTACTGTCAATACATCAATTCCCTTCCTGCCGTTAAGCAAGCTTTTGTACCTTATTAAGGATATAATTATTTAAGGCTCTTTATTTGTTGAACTCTTTCAAAGTCCCCTTTAGGGGTTCCCTGTTAAGGGAACGAACGAAGTTCAGGGGCTTTAATTCATCATTATTTCCTGTCGCCTGAAACCAAGTACTTCAGTCCTTTCGATCACATTTTCTTTTTCATCCGGGTTTGCGATCTCCGCTATCGTCATCGGTTTTATGATCTTGTTCTTAAAACCAAAATGGTTCGACAGGTTCTGTGCTTTTTCAGTACCCAGTTTACCAAACTCATACTTGGCTATCAACCTTCCTTTGCGCATTAAGGCACTGTCAACAAGCGTTAAGGAATTATTGAAAGTGCATATCAGCTGAACATTTAAAAAGTCGGCCAGCAACCCATCCGAAATATTCAACAGGTTTGATACCGAAGAGCCGCTGTTGAATTTCCTGTCCATGATAATGTTCTCCGCATCTTCAATGATCAACACCGTGTTGGGGTTATCGATCAGCAATTCCACAAACTCGGGGTTCATCAGGTTATCGGCCACTGTGGGCGATAAGAACAAGACCCTCTTTTTTATCTTGCCTATCAGGTAGCGCAGGTAGGTTGTTTTGCCCGTGCCTGGTAACCCATGCAGCAACACGATCCCTTTATCCTTTGTTGTGTTCAACCGCTTCCTGATCACTTCATCCGTTTGCTTAAAATCATCTTCATAAAAAAGGTCCAGGTTCAGTTTTGTTCTTTTGATCTCCATCGCTTTCAGGTCAAGCCCTCTGCCGTTTCGTACGATCAGGTTTATCTCCAGCGGCTGTCGCCTTTGCTTTTCTTTGAACTGGTTTACCAGCCCGGTCAGTTCCTGTACAAAAAAATCCTGTTTGCCATCATGTAAGATCTCACAGTAGTCATCATCAAATTCTACCAGGCAATTGTTCTTCATCAGTATCACTGTTTTGTCAAACTGGTATTTTTTTTCCTTACGCTTGTACCACCTGTATTGATGTACATGTTGAATAAGCGGCTGGTATTTTTCTTTAAATACTGCAAAGGCTTTTTCGCCATCCACGTTGTTTACAAAATTTAAACAGGGCAGGCTGTTAAACCAATACAGGTATAAGGTCTTTGTTTCCAGGAACCGGTCATCAAACACGTTATTGGCGTTGATGATCTTCTGGTTCGCCAGGTCTGCTGTTTTTTTAAAAATATTTTTCATCTTGTTCTTTTTAATTCTTTGAATACTATTTATTCCATCATTCTCCCAAGTCCCCTTTAGGGGATTTAGGGGTTTTTATTGTACCACTTTATTGGCACAACTTGAGCTGGCAAAAGCTTCCGGCTTGGCTTTAAAAGCAAAGCCCATCCCCATGATATAGCCCATTGCTTCTTTCAAAGCATCATTGCTTTTAAAGTTTGGGTTGGTGTTGATGTCTGCATGCACTTCCATATCCACGTTGTACAAAGTGAAGATCCTGCACAGTGCATAAGCCACTTCAATACTTTTAGCCACTTCGGTCAGCATCCGTTGTTTGATGCTCATCTTCTGTAGTGTGATCTCGTTGCAGATGTACATGAAACCACCCTTACCCTTCCGGATGAAAACAATTACGGTAGCAAACTCTGTTTCCTTACCCTTCACCTGGCTATCGGTACCAATACAAACTTTAAGCTGGTACCCCATTTCTTTTTCCCGGAGTATGGCGGCCCTTACTTCGTCTTCGATCGGCCGGAGTATTTTTTGTCCGCTCAGTTTTCTCCATTGCTGCTGATGTTCCATTTCTTCATTTTTTAATTCTTCACTTTTTAATTCCGATGCGGTGCCCCGTGGAATTGAACCACGATATCCGGGATTTCACTCCGGTGCATATAATCCATTCTGCCAAAGCACCATTTGTTTGTCAGAGTCCTGCGGAAGATTCCCTGCCTGCCGGCAGGCAGGGAACTTCCTTCTTTCGGTTTGCAGTCGAACGCATACAGCCATGTCTGCCAGCAGGACATTTGAGGATGAAGAAAGATTCGAACTTTCAACCCGGTACTTAACAAGCACCCGCTCTGCCATTGAGCTATTCATCCGTTTGTTGTCTGAACGATAATTTGGGTGGATTAAAAAGATTTGATGGATTTCTTCAATCCTGCTAATCCTACTAATCTTTCAAAATCCCGTTCAGACAATTTCGTTGGCCCGGTGAGACTCGAACTCACAACTCCCGGTGTAAAAGACCGGTACTCTAAACCAATTGAGTTACGAACCAGTTTTGTTGCGGTTGCTGGAATCACTGTCTGCCGACAGGCAGGGAACCAACTACTCCTGCTTTGTAATAACAGGTTTCTCCCACTGAATTAAACCGCAGTTCTGTGATGACTGAAAGACTCGAACTTTCAACTTCTACCGTATCAGGGTAGCTCTCTGCCAATTGAGTTAAGTCATCTTTGTTGCGGCTATCAGATTCGAACTGGTATCTGAAGCTTATGAGACTTCTGAGTTAGCCATTACTCCAAACCGCAATTTTATTTTCCCGTTGGCCTAAAAAGAATCCCTGTCTGCCTGCATCCAGGCAGGGAACTTTTATCTCTACGTTCGTAGCGTAGTATTCTTATCCGTTGAACTATAAGCCATCTTTCTTTTGTCTGAACGGTGATTTGGCTGGATTAAAGAGATTTGATTTGTGCTAATCTTATTAATCCAATCAATCCACCCAAATCCCCGTTCAGACAATTCTTGAGCGGCTTCCAGGTTCGAACTGGATACAACCATCCTGTGTTTGCCTCTCAGAAAGAGAGGAAGACGGTCATGTTACCGATACACCAAACCGCATTATTTTTGACTCCGTCCCGATAGCTATCGGGAGAATGCTTCTATATTTTTCATCAAAGAACTTGTAGAAAAAGCTGCCCTTGTTGCATCTCACAAGGGGCAGCTGTTTTCCTCCTTTCTGCGTAATAGCTTTTACCTGATCTCAAATTCAGCAGGGTGAATGATCCTGTTCCTGCTTTCATTTTTGCTGCCGGTATCATTTTTATTTTTTTCAAACATGCTGATGATCACCCTTATCACCAACACTGCCATTATCAGTTTCATGTCAACCTCCTTTTTAACAGGCATAAAAAAAGCCCGGTCATTTTTTAATGTGACCGGGCTGTTCGTAGAGGTGTACTATACCTTATCGTTCAAACCACGGTCGTATTTTATCGTTTTTACTCATATTACCAATTGCTGCAAACCCACGTGTAGCCGGCACATAACAATAGCCTATGGGTAATGAAGTATGTTCATTCCATAACTGCATTAGCGTATGCAGGATACTAAATCGTTGTTGTTGCCTTATTTGCATTTTTTACTTTTTACTTTTGAATTTCTTAGATGCCCGTTTAAATATATTGCATAAAAAAACCCCAACTTTTTGTCGGGGCCTTTATTTGAATCAGTTGGTTTTGGTAAACTTTATGATGCAGCATAACATGCCCCGCTATTGCCTGAATCCCCTTTCGGACTAAAACAATTCACCGCTTCAATATGTAGTTGTGTGCGTAACATGTTTGTTGTTTAAATTTTTATTTGCGCTGCAAAGATGAATTTATTTTTTTGATACTGCCAAATTTTTGTGAAGATTTTTTTAAAATATTTTTGTTGTGTGATTTTTATCCCACTGAAAGCATAGTAGAATCAATGGTTTCAGCAAGCAAGCAATTAAAAATTAATGCCTGGAATTTGAACTTCAAAAATATACCAGTAACCAAAGTTATCGTCTTTTTCAAAATTAACTTTCCAGTCGCCAGAGAATTGTAAAGTGGCCATACCTGAGTTAGCTTTAAAAATGTAGGTCCCATCAACACAGCATAGTTGTTCTTCAACTATACAATTCTTTACAGCTATTTCTTCAATTTCAATATCATCGTAAGCTAATTTATAATTGTTAGACATTGCTTTCAATTCATTAATCGTAAGTGGAAAATGATTATTCAGCCGGATATTCTCATTTCTAAAATTGTGCGTCCATTCAATCGGTTTTTTCTGCAAAATATAATTGATGCATTCATCTGAAGCTGCATTGCTGTTTTCATAAACGGGATCAGGGTAGAATTCGTCATAAATAAAATTAGAATTTGTGCCCGGTATATTAATATCGCTCATCTCATGCTCAAAAAGTTCTTCGGTAACGAAACGATAGAGTTCCCTGGCAGTTATGTTGGGGCTGCAAACATTAAAATTAATATTGTATCCGTTAAGATGTTTTAACAGGCGATTCCATTCATCTTCAATTTCATCAGCGGTAATTTGCACTACTGGTTTAAAGTGGGCGGGTTGACCAATTTTATCAAATACTTTAATATACACAGGGTTTTCTGCATGTTTTTCAAATTCCATAATGTAATTGAGGAATTCATTTTCTATGTTTGGAGAGAGGCCTTTACCGGATTCTAAATTGTCAAACTCTGCTCCATTCTCCAGCATGAGTTTCATTTTCAGAAAATCATTCTCCGCTTTCAACCGTTCCTCTTCATTTAGATGTTTGAACTCTTCTGACATAAAAGAATTTTAATAATCTACTTCTTCCAACTGTTCTACTGTTGGCATTTCATTATAAACCTTGCCATTTAATTCTCTACCCGCTTTCTTTTTATTTGTACCCCCCCATTGCTTAAAGAAAAATGCAACTTTATTTTTAGCACATTGATCCTGTATATCCAACACCCAATCCGGATTCATTGGCCTAGGTGTTCTCCCACTTTCACCTCCAACAATTACCCAATCAATCTTTTTTAAATTCATTTTTGGTAGTGGGCCAATTAATGGTTCACAGGATAAGAATTTAGTTTTTGCATTTGTTTTTCTCAGGTCATCTATACGATGCATTACCTTCTCATTCTCTACAGAAACTCCCATCCAGATATTATGTGTCCAGGTGAGTTCTTTGTGGTATTTCAATAAAATATCTGAGCGTTTGGTTAACACCTGGAAAGTGTGCTGAGGGCAATTGTTCATAGTGTGAAATACCTTTTTAATAAATTCAAGCGGTACATCCTTATGAAACATATCGCTCATAGAGTTAACAAAAACAATCTTTGAAGATTTCCAGCTATAAGGCGTCAGCAAGGAGTCTTCATGAGTTCTTAATTTAAATCCATCTTTATATTTATCAATGCCCATTGCCTTTAACCGCCTGGTCATTACTTCTGCATAACAAAACTTACAGCCTGAAGAAATTTTCGTACAACCCGTCGTAGGATTCCAGGTCATTTCAGTCCATTCTATTGATGATTGTGCCATTACAATTTGTATTTAGGTTTAATTACTTCGTTTGAGATTTTTAAGGCTGTTGGATTGTTTGTTGCCATCATAAAATGATACATTATTGAATTCGTACTGTTTTTCATAACAAAAGATTCTGAAACAAATTTAAAGATAGTATTCAATCTTTGTTTATACAGCTCTCCTGCCTTATTAACAGTATTCTTTTCTTTTTCTATAATTGTTCTATTCCAAACAATGTGTTTTGTTCTTTTGTTTTATAAAAATGAGTTTTAATTTCTTCCTGACTTATCCCAAGAAATTTTTCAAGTTTAGAAAGCCACGCTTCAGATATATTTCCATCATTTTTTAGCAATCTGCTTATTCCAATTCCTGTTGGAACTAATATCCATAAATCAACACCCAATCCTTTTAAAGCCTCAATTGAACTCCAGTTTACTGACATGCCGTATGGGTCTATAAAAACTAAAGCTCTAAAATTTTTATTTGTAGTTAAAAATTTAGACATACTTATAAGCTTTTCATTACAATCGGCACTTACTACATGAGCATTACGTCCAAAATAGTTTTCTTGAATTCTTTTCTCCAATTCAGTTTTATGTACTTCGTCTAACTCAACAAAATAATATAAATCGAATGGTGACGGTTCTGTGATATCTAAAATTCTTAATGCAGTTCCTTTTTTTACTTCTTCACTTTCATCAATTTCGATAATACCAGAGCCTGCAAAACCATCAAAATACATAGTTTTAGCCCAAGCTAGTTTCTCCATTATCGTCAAGTAGGCCTTTGCATAGCTAACCACAATTTCCATTTTTTCTTCAGTCCAGCTTCCTCCAAATTGATTCATAATTAAAAATTTTGCTTTATTAAATATAAACATATTAAAACAATTTCCCCTGCTGTCCCGGCCGCTGAAACAATTTTGTATTCAGGCTCCACTCCTCTGCGTTCATGTTATACAGCTTACCATATTTTTTATACTGTTGCGCTACCATATCGGCAATGCTTCCTTCGCCACGCATACGAACACCCCAGCGGGTGTCATTCACTTTTCCGTCGTGGCTTTGTTCAATTAAATGCCAGACCTTATCTGCATGGTTTGGAAAATTTTTGTACAGCCAATCGTGAAATAAAAACTTGATGGCTCCATTTAAACGGATAAAAGTGTAAGCCGTGAATGTGGCACCATTGTCTGCTGCTGCCTTCATGATGCGTTGCATTTCATGTTCATTCAATCCCGGTATCATTGGCCCCATCATAATGCCCATGCGTACACCGGCACTACTGAGTTCATTGATCACTTTTAATTTTTGTTTGGCAGTGGTGGTACGGGGTTCCATACTTCGCCGCAGGTCTTCATTAAAAGAAGTGATGGAAACCATAGCAGATACGATTCCTTTCTTTGCCATTTCCTGCAGCACGTCTTTGTCTTTTAATATCCAGGAATTTTTGGTGAGTATGCCAACCGGTTGGTTGAATTCATTGCACACTTCCAGCAAGCCTCTTGTTAAGCGATACTTTTGTTCGGCCGGTTGATAACAATCGGTATTGCCGCTGAGCATGATGGGTGTGCCCTCCCATTTGGGGTGCATTAAAAATTTACGCAATAGTTGCGGTGCATTTTTCTTTACCAGGATCTTTTGTTCAAAATCCAGCCCGGCGCTGTAACCCCAGTATTCATGTACATTGCGGGCATAGCAGTAAATGCAGCCATGTTCGCAACCTGCATAGGGATTCATACTGTACCCCATACCCACATCTTTACTTTCTACTTTGTTCACGATCGTTTTCGATTGCATCTCGATGTATTGTGTGGGCACATTACTGACTTCCCAGTCATCAACACCTTCAATATGTTCCTGTGTTTTCTCGTCTTTTAAAAAACGGTTCTTTGTGTTGAACTGGGCTCCACGTCCGGCCAGGTACTGTACTTTTTCTTCCTGTTGTGTGGCGGATACTTTGTGATGGTCTTGTTGCAGTTTATTATTTTCCATTTTAGTTTTTTATTTTATTACACGAATTGATGGCACGAATTACACGAATTTTGGCTCGCAGGTTTGAAGGCTGTCTTGAATTTAGGGAGTTGAATAATGGTATGTGGTACAAGTGAGTGACACAACGATGTTGAGCAAAGAAAAAATGCTTGTTCAAAAAAAATCTCATTTCTCCTTTATAGTCTTAACAAAAGAGTTCGCCCTGCTTTGTTGCCACCGGTAAATTTTGAAATTCGAATCGTTTTACTATCTGGTATTTCATTTCGCCAACCGGCCGCTTTAACAATAACATGCCATCAGCAATAAAGCGCCCGGTAAAATGCTTGTGGCTGTATTCCAGCCAGCCCTGCTCATATTGCCAGGGCAATAAACGGCGGGCAATGGTGAGATGTGGTTCTAAAATAAAATGCGGCTTGTTATCATCATTTAGTTTCATCAGCCGTTGCGTTTCGGTGCGTATTTGTTTTACCAGGCTTTGCACCGGTACTTTGCTGGTGATATTAATGTAAATGGTATGGCTGGGGAAACTGCCGTAATCTTTCAGCTCGATCTTCACCGGATGAAAGCCCATGGCAATGCTATTTAAATGATTGATGATCCTTTCTTCCATCATTTCGTATTGCACATAATTTACCAGTGTTATATGCGGCTTACCCCAACGGGCATTTTCAGCCTTGTATTTTTCGTAAAATTCATTTTTAACAGCTATGATCTTGTTCCTCAGCTCTTCGTGCGGCGATAGTACGAGGAGGTACTCGTAAATATGATAGCCCGGCAGCACAGTTCCCACTATTTCTTTCATAATTGAAAATATTTTGGTTACTAAATTTGTTAGCTAATTATTTTAGCATAAATTTACTAAATATTTTGGTATTTAAAATTAATTTTTATGGAAGTGGAAAAGTTTTTTGGAAGTAATTATAGCGGCAGCAAGGATTTTACCCAACAACAAGTAACTACTGCAAATGCAACAGGTTTTGGTGCCGCAGCCGATGATTATATGGAACGGGGTATTGACCTGAACGAACAACTCATCCGCAATAAACCGGCGACTTTTTTTATGAAAGTAAGCGGTAGTAGCATGATCAATGCCGGTATTTACGATGGTGATATTGTGATCGTGGACAGAAGCCTGAAGCCACAAAACGGCAAAATTGTAATTGCCGTTATTGATGGTGAAATGCTGATACGGCGATATGAGAAAACAATAAACAGCCTGCGGTTGATCCCGGAAACAGCCAAACTTTCTCCCATTGATATAAGTGAATTTATGGATTTTAAAATTTGGGGGGTGGTGAGTTGTATAATACGAAATGTATGAAAGCAATTGTTGATTGTAATAATTTCTATTGTTCCTGCGAACGCCTTTTTCAGCCGCATTTAGATAAGCGACCGGTTGTGGTATTGAGTAATAATGACGGGTGCATTATTTCAAGAAGTGATGAAGCAAAGAAGCTGGGTGTGGAAATGGCGGGCCCCTATTTTAAAGCAAAGCCGTTGATACAAAAACATGATGTTGCCACTTTCTCTTCCAACTATAATTTGTATGGCGATCTTAGCTGGCGTGTGATGGAAACGCTTCGGATAATGTTTGGTAAAGATGAAGTAGAAGTTTACTCGGTTGATGAATGCTTTATAGACCTGGATGGGTTTGATGGCAAAGAAATTCATTCAGTAGGATTACAGATAAGAGAGACCGTGGAGCAATGGACCGGCATTAAAGTTTCTGTTGGCGTGGCACCCACAAAAGTATTGTGTAAAGTTGCCAATCATCTTGCCAAAAAAAATAAAGATGCGACCAACTGTGTTGTAATACTGGATAATCCGGAAAAAATTATGAGTGCCTTGCAGAACACACCAGTAGGAGAAATATGGGGTGTAGGCAGACAATATGCATCAAAATTAAGATACGGCTGGAATGTTCATACTGCATTTGAACTGAGCAACCTGAGCCTGGAGTTTGGGCATAAGTTCCTCGGTGGGGTCGTGGGTGTCCGTCTTATAAAAGAACTAAGAGGAGAACCAACAATGGATATAGAAGATGAATTGGTAAATAAAAAAATGATTGCCACCACCCGTATGTTTGGAAGCCCGGTTGGTAATATCAGCGATATAAAAGAAGCAGTAGCAACCTATACCTCCCGTGCAGCTGAAAAATTACGCAGGCAGTATGGTGCTGCAAAGATCGTAAGTGTGTTTGTGGTAACAAAAGACCAGGACCACATGCTTAATTTTAAAAAACATGGCACCATCAGCACTTTTACCACACTTCCTGCAGCAACTTCTTTCACCAACGAATTAATAAAACCTGCAGTAGAATTGGTTGATGAATTGTATGAAGAAGGACAGTTGTATAAAAAAGCTGGCGTGATGCTAAGCGGTATTGTGCCCGATTCTTCCATACAAGGAAATTTATTTATGCCAGAAACCGGTAACTGCGGAAGAAAACTGATGGATATGATCGACAATATTAACTTCAGTCAGCGGGACGATGTGCTAAAATTTGCAGCCAGTGGTACAGACCGTGATTGGAAAATGCGCCAGGAATTAAGAAGCCCAAGATATACTACAAGATGGAATGAACTTTTCAAAGTCCATTAATCAAACAGCCCTTTTTGTTTTTCAATAAACGTTGGTTTGATCAGATCTAACCCTAACTCTTTATTCATCTTATCAACCAGGTAAACGGTTAATTCGGGAGATGTTGCCTCATCATGCATGTGCATGAAAAAGTATAATTCCTTCATCCCTTTATCGAGCCAGTATTTCATGCGCTTAACCCATTTATCTATTCTTGTATAATCGGTAGGATGTAAACTATTACCTACATAACGGACAAATGTTTTAGGAAGCGTTAGGTGCATGTGTGCACAATCCCTTCTGCCGGCTGTATCAGTAATTACAGCGCCAATATTCATCGCTGCAAGCGCAGAAAATAATTCTTCTGATATATCCGGTTTTGAAAACCAATCAGGGTGACGCACTTCCATAAAGAATTGCAGATCGGTTGGCAGTGATCTCAGAAAATCAAAAAGTTCTGTTTTCCTTTTTGGTGAGAATGTTTCACTCACCTGTATAAATATGGGGCCAAGGAATTTTTCAAATGCAACAATGCCCCTGAAAAATTCATTGGTGATAAAATCCTTTCCTTTTAAACTACCCCGGTGTGTTATTCCCTGGTACATTTTGGGACAGAATTTAAAGTCCCTGTTCCCTGCTTTTGCTGTCCACTTTTTTATTCCTGCCTCACCATATACTTTATAATGTGTTGCATTCAGTTCTATGCTATTATAATGCTGTACATAATGATCCAAAAAGTCTTTTTCTTTTGCTTTTGGAGGGTAAATTTTCCCCACCCACTCAGTTCTTCCCCACTTGGCGCAGCCAATATAAACTTTGGGGTCTTTTATTCGTTTGCCTTTCAGGAAGCTTTTATTAAATGCGGGTTCAGCCGCCAGGCTAAAATCAATACTGTCCAGGTCAGCTTCCGGTACACGTCCAAAATCCATGGTTTTTAATTTTAAAAATATTTGTTAATCCGGTATTTTTCAAATGCTTATCCGCTATCCCAGTAGAAAAGTAAATATACAGCTGCCGCAGTATTCCTGCAAGCTTATATATTGATCTGCCTCCCGGATGAAGTATGGGAATGTGTACAGCCGCAAAAAATTTACATAATTAACAGTATCCCAAATAGACCGGTATATTTTGGCACGGTTTTAATGCATTAAAACTAAAATGGGAAAATTATGAAAAAGAATACGCTAAGCAGTTTTAAAAGAGCAGCAAACCAGTTTAAAGAAAATTTTAAAAGCGTAACGGGTAAAAAGAACCAGGGATATTTCTATACTGAAGATGACCTGGGCGAAGATCTGCTGGATGCGGGTATAACCTATACGTACAAAGCCATTAAACGTCATTTTGAGCTTAATCCCTTCAGACATATGCTAAGGTCACAGGCATCTTAAGCATTTACATATACATCATCATTGATCCTTATTCGTTGAATAAGGATTTTTCTTTTAAAAGCACTCTTCAAATCCTGTAATTTTGCCGCCAGGGTAAAATTATGATCACAGCAAATAATAAGCATTGTGCCGTTATTGGCGCCGGTGTATCGGGTTTAGGCGCTGCCATACGTATGCGTAACAAAGGTTACCAGGTAACCGTATTTGAAGCAAACTCTTTCCCTGGTGGTAAATGTTCCTCAGAAACAAAAGATGGTTACCGGTTCGACATGGGGCCCTCTGTTTTTACCATGCCGCAATATGTAGATGAGCTTTTTATCCTTTCGGGTAAAAACCCAAGAGATCATTTTAATTATATCCCGCTCGATCCCGTTTATAAATATTTTTTTGAGGATGGTAGTTTTTTAGATGCGTACCATGGCAAAGAACAATTTGCCGAAAAACTATCTGCAAAAACAAAAGATAAGAAAGAAGACATTATTAAATATCTCGACAAAACAGAAACCATCTTCAACCTTACGGATGAGGTTTTTTTACAAAACTCTTTACATCGCCTGAAGAATTTCTTCACCTGGCCCGTATTAAAAGGCATCCTGAATTTTGGAAAGATCGGTGCTTTTGATACCATGAACAGCGCCAATAAAAAAGCATTTAAAGACAGCAGGCTGGTAAAAATATTCAACCGTTATGCCACCTATAATGGCTCCAGTCCTTACTTATCGCCTGCTACGCTGAATGTGATCGCCCACGTTGAAATTGTAAAAGGCGCTTTTTATCCCGAAGGCGGCATGGTCAGCATCTCCAAATCGTTAACGCAATTAGCAAAAGATATTGGTGTTGAATTTAAATTTTCAACGCCGGTAAAAGAGATACTGACCGAAAATAAAAAGGTAACGGGGCTAAGAACAGATAACGGAACCGAAAATTTTGATATCGTTATCAGCAATATGGATGTGTACAACAGCTATAAAAAATTAATGCCCAATGTAAAAAGGCCGGCAAAAACACTGGACCAGCCAAAATCAAGTTCAGGAATTATCTTTTACTGGGGCATCAAAAAAGAATTTAAAGAACTGGGGCTTCACAATATCCTTTTCAGCGAAAATTATGAAGAAGAATTCAATACCATCTTCGCCAAAAAAGCGATCTACCACGATCCTACCATTTACCTGAACATCACCAGCAAACATTCGCCCGAAGATGCACCACCGGGATCTGAGAACTGGTTCTCCTTCATTAATGTGCCCAATAACCAGGGCCAGGACTGGGATATGTTCATTACCGAGGCCCGTGAAAATATGATCCAAAAAATAAACAGGGTATTAAAAACAGATATCAGGCCATTGATAGAAAGCGAAATGGTTTTTGATCCACGGGTTATTGAAAGCCGCACTTCCAGTGCATTTGGCGCTATCTACGGCAACAGTTCCAACAATAAGTTTGCAGCTTTCTTACGTCACGCCAATTTTTCAAAAGATATTAAAAATTTATACTTCTGCGGGGGCAGCGTACATCCCGGTCCAAGTATTCCCTTATGTCTTTTATCTGCTAAAATAACTACAGGCCTGATTAACTAAAATTTAGGCCAATAGCCGTCATTTTAGCCTAAATTTGCAGACTTTATAAAAGAACAAAACTGCTTCAAACCCTTTAGGGATGGGCAAACAACATGAGCGACCCGGTTATCATAGAAATAAAAAATTTAACCAAGACTTTTAAAAATGCCACCGAACCGGCAGTTAATGATATTTCTTTTTCTATAAAGAGAAACGAGATATTTGGATTGCTGGGGCCCAATGGCGCCGGTAAAACCACCACCATTTCTATTCTCTGCGGCCTTTTTCCTCCCAGTTCCGGAACAATACTGATAGATGGAAAAAATATAAATACCGAGCTGGCATCTATCAAAAGTATTGTGGGTGTTGTGCCGCAGGATATTGCGCTGTACCCTACTCTAACGGCCCGTGAAAATTTAGCGTTTTATGGCAGTATGTATGGCCTTCATGGAAAAGACCTGAAAGACAAAATTGAGAGCTGGTTACAAAAACTGGGATTGACAGATGCGGCCAAAAGAAAAGTGTCCACCTACTCCGGCGGTATGAAAAGAAGGGTGAATTTGATTGCAGGTGTTTTACACAGCCCTAAAATTTTATTCTTAGATGAACCAACGGTTGGAGTGGATGTGCAAAGCCGGAATGTAATTATTGAACACCTGAAGGAAGTGAATGCTGCCGGCACCACCATTATATATACTTCTCACCACATGGAAGAAGCGGAGAATTTTTGTACACGGGTTTCCATCATCGATCATGGAAAAATTTTGACGGAAGGCACACCTTCTGAACTGATCAGCCGCAACGCCGGATCAACCAACCTGGAGAATGTATTTTTAAATTTAACCAACCGAAAACTGAGAGACTGATGCTGAATAAATTACTGGCTACGGTTAAAAAAGAGATACTCCTGCTTTTGAGAGATAAGGTAGGGCTTTCCGTTTTATTCCTCATGCCCGTAGCGCTTATTTTGGTGATGACGCTGATACAGGATTCGGCTTTTAAGTCCATCAATGAAAAAGGTATCCCTGTAATTTTTGTAAATAACGATCGTGATTCTTTAGGCAATGCTATTGAACAGGGTTTACGCAGTAACGAACTCTGCTATGTAAGTGATAGTATTGATGGAAAGCCCGCCACCAGTGAAATGGCCATGAAGGCTGTAAGTGAAGGAAAATTTTTACTGGGTATTGTCATCCCGAAAGGAGCAACAGCAGCCATACGTAAAAATGTTTCGGTACTGGTGAGCGAAGCATTGAACGGCGCTGACACTTCACATAAAAAACAGGATTCAGTTGAGATCTCCATCCTCATAGACCCGGTTGCAAAAAAATCTTTTTTAAGTACGGTTACCAGCAACCTGCGGGAGTTCATTTCTGAAGTGAAAACAAAGATCATGTTCGAAACATTTTCTGAACAGATAGCGGAAGTGATACCCGATAAGAACAATGCGCCAAAAAATTCTTTTCAAAAATCCCAGATCATTCATTACAACGAGATTTATGCTTCTACGGCTGCAGAGAAGATCGTACCCAATGCAGTGCAACACAACGTACCGGCCTGGACCATCTTTGCCATGTTCTTTATTGCCATCCCACTTTCAGGAAGTATTTTAAAAGAAAAAACCGAAGGAAGTGTATTCAGGTTACATACCATGCCTACGCCTTTTTTGTTGCTCGTTAATGGTAAAATAATTGTGTATGTTTTTGTTTGCCTTATCCAGTTTTTGCTGATGCTGGCTGTTGGCAAATTCCTGTTACCACAAATGGGATTACCGGCATTGGTTTTAGGTAACAGCATCATGGGAATTTTTATTTTAACCCTGGCCACAGCTTTTGCTGCTACAGGTTTTGGTGTTGCAGTTGGCACACTGGCGGCAACCGAACACCAGGCTGCCATCATGGGCTCCCTTTCTATACTATTACTGTCGGCATTGGGAGGTATTTGGGTACCCAGTTATGTAATGCCGGAACTAATGCGTAATATCAGCGCCTGGTCGCCATTGAACTGGTCGCTCGAAGGTTTTTATAAATTGTTTTTACGGGGTGGGCAGGTAACGGATATTTTGCTTGAGTCATTTAAGTTGATCCTGTTCTTCCTGGCAACCATGGCCATTTCATACATGTACAATCTCAAAAAAAGGACCGTTTAAAATGGATGCAAATATCATCATCGCGGAAATAAAAAAATACATCGAAAAAAATATACTGGCAGAAGCGGTGCAGATCGATCCTGACACCAATTTAAAACAGGCAGGCATTGATTCATTCTCTACGGTTGAGATCATCCTTTTTATAGAACGCAGGTTTAGTGTTTCTATCCCCGATGAAAAACTGGTACCGGATAATTTTAAAACCATCCAGGCGCTTGCTGCAACCGTAATGGAACTGATGCCCGGTACGGAATAAGGTAATTGGTTGATCCGTTGATCTGTTAATCGGTTGAAGATTGATTTGTAACAGGGATTCTACGGATTAACAAATTAACCAATTAACGGATTAACGTATTTTATATAAGCATGACAACTTTCTCTAAAACTGATCTTCCTGAAAAAGTAATCTTAAGCGGTGCTGATTGTTTTCACCTCGTACTGGATAAGCATGCAAAAAAACATGGTGCCGGTGGTAATGTAATGCGAAAGGTGTTTTATTTCAACAGCAGTGTTTCATTTGAAAAGATAGAAAGTATATTAAAGAGATCTCCGGTTATTTACTGGCTTTGTAATATTAAACTGGTGCAGCCACCGTTCTTCAGGTTGCCTTACTGGAAATATAAGGACAGGGGTGATGAGATCATTATAAAACAACACCAGTCTGCAGCTGAAAATGAGGTTCCCGAAATTATTTTAAAAAGAGATATCACTGTCGAATCAGATCGCTTTATTGAGGCTGATATTATTTATTATCCATCGGGCAGCAGCGCCTTTGTGCTATCATGGAACCATATTTTACTGGATGCAAAAGGAACTTCGCTTTTGTTCGAACACCTGGATCATTTATCAGAAAACAAGTCGCAGAACTTTGATTCCTTTTTTCCTGCCAAAGAAAAGAAGACAAATATTTTTACTTACATAGACAATATGTACAAGGTTAAAAGATTTGTTCAAACATCAGCCAAACCTCCGGTAAGTTCTGTTGGTTTGGAAAAAACAAAACACGGGGAAGGAGAAACTTTAAATAAGACAATTGCCTTTAATATTGAGGAGACTGAAAAAATAGCTGCGAATGCATTTAAGACCGGTTCACGTTTTGGTCCCACTTTATATTTTATTGCGTGTTGCTCACAGGTTATTCATTTGTTTAACAAACAAAAAAATAAAGCCGGCGATCTTTGGTTGCCTGTTCCTTATGATGGAAGATTGAGAGGTGCAGCAGGCCCTTTAATTTCAAACTGTGTTTCCTTTTTATTTTATCGCATTCCCGAAGCAGCCTTAGCTGATGTACCACAAACAGTAAAATGTTTGAGTGCACAAATGAAAGCACAGATCGCCGATGGTATTCCGCAGCGATACACTATGTTCCTGAACATGATGCGTCATATTCCTTTATGGCTGTATTATTTTTTAGTAAGCCGTACCGGTAAAGGTGTGTTTGCAAGTTTCCTGTACACATCAACCGGTGATAATTTTAATGAATTAAAACATTTGTTCGGAGAACCGTTGCGTGATCTGAATATGATACCGGCACTTACATTTCCGCCCGGCCTCACTTTTGTTTTTTTAAAGCATGATAATGAGCTCAACATAAACATCGCTTATTCTCCCGATGTTATCAACGATAATGAACTACATTTAATAGAAGAAAAGATAAAAGAAATTTTGCTTGCTGATCATTAATGGAAAATGTTCAACATACCGATGTGGTTGTTTTAGGCGGAGGCTCTGCAGGTGTTGCCGCTGCTGTAGCTGCTGCACGTAAAGGGTTACGGGTTACACTGATCGAGCGTAATGCCTACCTGGGTGGAAAAGCAACTGCTGCAGAAGTGGGCACAGTTTGTGGTTTATATCATTTCAGTAAAAATGAAAAAGCATCATTCATAGTAAAAGGCTTTGCAAAAGAGTTTGCTGAGAAATTGCAGGACCGGTCAGGCACTTCACCACTCTTCAGTTCTGAAGGTGTGCATTATTTACCATACAATATTGAAGCATTTAAAAAGTTATGCTTAGAACTGGTAAGCGAACATAATATCTCTGTTTACTTCAATACAGTACTGGAACATATCACGCTTGAAGAACATAAACTACTATCTGTTCACATCATTGCAGCGGGAAAGCCAATTACCATTAACCTACAGGTGCTGGTTGATTGCTCGGGTGACAGTGTGATCAGTCATGCTGCTGATCTGCCCCTGATAAAAAGCGAACACTACCAGGCAGCCGCACAGGTTTTTACCATGGAGGGTGTTACAGAAGAAAATGAATCGAAACTCGGCCTGATCATGATGAAGGTATTGCGATCGGCGATTGATGATAATATCCTCGGTGATTTTTACGACCGGGTTTATATTGTACAGGGTTCTTTAAAAAACAATTCAGTTAATCTCAAGATCGGTATCCCGTTGGCAGTTACTTATGCGCCGGGGAATTTACAGGAGCTGAGAACCGTTGCTTTGGGTATCGTTGAAAATCTTTCGCAGTTTTTAATTGATCATGTGGATGCATTTAAAAATGCCAGCCTGGCTCATATTGCTCCCGAAGTTGGTATAAGGGTCGGCCAACGCAGCACCGGGAAATATTTACTCACCGAAGAAGATGTACTAAGCTGCAAAAAAATGGAGGATGCCATTGCAAATGCTTCCTGGCCCATGGAAATATGGGAGCAGAACAGGCGGGTAAAGATGCTTTATTTTAAGCTGGATGATTTTTACCAGGTACCTGCAGGTTGTTTGCAATCCAATAGCATTGATAATTTATTTTTTGCCGGCCGCAATATTTCTGCAACAGATGGCGCCATTGCCAGCGCCAGGGTAATGGGCATTTGTTTGCAAACAGGTTATGCTGCAGGTTGCATGGCATCTGCAATTGCATCAGACCTTCCGCTTAACGATGCCATCAGGGAGATCCAAAACGGGCAATTATAAGTATTTTCGCAGGATGAGAACATGGCCCGTTTATGAAATTTTAAAAGAGGCTGCTACCAAATGGCCTGACAACCCGGCTGTTTATGATGACCTGGGCATGATCAGTTTTCAACAACTTTTTACAGAGACAGAAGCATTGCGGTTGCAGTTAGTGCAATTGGGAATTAAGGAAGGCATGGGCATCGGCGTAATGGCCGCCAACAGCCGGCATTTTATCATCGGCATTTTTGCGGCTGTTGGAACCGGCGCTGCAGTAATGCCTATGTCGCCGCAATTAAAAAAAGCAGAGATCGATGATATTTTACAGGATACAAAACTGCATGCCATTATAGATGACAGAACTGCTTCACAACCGTTGGATACAGTTGATACCGTGATCCCCATGAAAGAGGGATCGTTCCGTTTTGGATTCACCGGCATAGATGGATCTGTTGCGTTTGCTTCTTTTGTGCATGAGCCTGCTTTTTTAAGATTTACTTCCGGCACGACCGGCAAATCAAAAGGGGTGATCGTTTCACATCAATCGGTTCTGGACAGGATTAAAGGTGCCAATAAAGGGCTGGATCTTAGGCCTACCGATACCGTTATATGGGTATTACCCATGGCTTACCATTTTATGGTATCCATTATTTTGTACGTAAGATTTGGAACTGCCATTGCAGTAGCAAAAGATTTCCTGGCAAAGAATATCATTGAAATTACCAACCGCCACAACGGTACTTTGTTATATGCTTCTCCTGTACAGATAAGATTGCTGGCCAATGATACAGGGACAGAACAAATGCCATCATTAAAAAAAGTGATCTCTACATCGGCAGGTATTGGTTTGGATGTTTGCATTGCTTTTAAAAAGAGATTTGATATTGATGTAAGCCAGGCTTATGGTATTATTGAAATTGGTTTGCCCATTTTGAATTATACCAAATCAGCAGAACACCCGGAAGCTGTTGGCTATGCACAACCGGGCTATACAGTTGATATACTTGATGAGAATAATAACCCGCTACCAAACGGCAGCATTGGAAGCTTGGGCATTAAAGGGCCAGGTATGTTCGACGCTTATCTTTTACCTCCCATATTGAGTAAAGACGTTTTAAAGAACGGTTATTTTTTAACAGCTGACTACGCTTCTAAGACTGAAGATGGTTTAATAAAGATCGAAGGCAGGTCAAAATCGGTTATTAATATTTCTGGTTTAAAAGTTTTTCCGGAAGAAGTTGAAGCAGTGCTTGAGACAATACCGGGAATCAAACTGGCCCGTATAAGCAGCAGTCCGCATCCCTTGCTGGGACAGATCATCGAAGCTGAAGTTGTTTTAAACGAAGGCGCAAAAATTGATGTGGAAGATGTTTTAATGTACTGTAAAAAAAGGCTTTCGGCTTTTAAAGCACCACAGCGGTTGAAAGTTGTTGATTCATTACCAATGACAGGAAGCGGAAAACTGCAGCGCCATTAATAGTTTTTGACTTTTGACTTTTGACTTTTGATTTTCTCATAGATCGCAATATTCATCATTACCAGCAGCATCCCATAAAAAGCATCTTCAAAAGGAATGGTATAAATTCTGATGCCCAGGTTTTCTGCATCATTATATATCACAACCGGTATTGCGGTAAGAAATCCGTTTACAATCAGGAATGGGATTAAGCAGATGGTGTAGGAAACTAAAAAAGAAATTGCATCAAAGCCTTTAAAAAAATTATGAAGTAAATAAAGGATCAGGATAAAAACTCCGGTAAAGATAAAAGTCCAGCCGGTATAATACCTGTTGTAATAAATTATGCCAATGATCAATAACAGCACGGCCAATCCTTTTAAAAATAAATCAGCATTTCCTTTATTTACAAGAGTAGGGAAATAACTCCTGATACAGGCATAAATAAAAACGCAGCAGTAAGGAACAATAAAAAAGAAAAGGACTTCTTCAAGCGGCAGGTTATAAAGTTTGATGCCGGTGATATATGCCTCGTTAAAACTCCACACGCCTTTTTCTGTAAAATAAATATCCCATACAATGTATAGCAATGCCGGGATGACCATTGCAGGAAAAACATATTTCCAATTTTTGTAGAACGCTACTTTCTTATCAAAACTTAAAGCCAGCGGGCCGGCCAGCGATGCAGCAAGAATAAGAAAATATGTGTAGTGAGGATTCAAATTATCTTTTTGGTAGAAAGTTGTCAGCCTGAGCTTGTCGAAGGCGGGTTCATATCTAAGAGAAGCTTTTCATTAATACACCGCCTTCGACAAGCTCAGGCTGACAGTAAATTATTAAAAGCAGTTAAGCCGAAGCTGTTTCTCTTGCTTCAACCTTTTCATTTCTTTTCTTATCGGCCTGTACCTTATCCCAGTATTTTTTTGCTACCCATAAAAAGCCAAAACTTTCTCCATCATGCTTATCAAGGTGTTTGTGGTGCATTTTATGTGCCCAGCGAATTGTACGGACATAGCTGTTATTGCTCCTGGTAAACCATTTTAGCCGCTGATGAATAATGACATCGTGTACTAAAAAGTAAGCAATGCCGTATAAGGTAAGTCCGGCACCAATGGCAATTGACCACCAGGCCTGGTAAATAACACCCAGCATTATGAACAGCCAGCTGGGTATTGCAAAAATCAGGAAGAAGGCATCATTTTTTTCAAAAATGCCGGGGCCCTTTTGATGATGATCTTTATGCAGAGACCACAAAAACCCATGCATGATATACCGGTGAATGCACCAGGTAAGCCCTTCCATTAAAATGAAAGTGCCTAAAGTTATCCCTATGTATAGTAACCAATTCATCAGACAGATAATAAATATTTATTTCAGAAATGTTCGTAAAAGCAGGAAGAACATTGCCTGGATCAACAGCAAATTTACAGCGAATTTGTTTTGTTTATTAAATTTTGCAAAATGAAATACAATTAATAGCAATAAGCTTACCACAAACCAGCATATATAATTAAACATGGGTATAGAACCGTCACCATTCCAGGTCCAATAACCCAGTTTTACAGCCACAGGTTCCATCAGCCAGTCAAAGAAAACAGCCAGTGTGGCACCATCAATAATTACAGAAAGTGCTTTTAAAGTCATCGGGGTTTTACCGGTATCGGCTGCAACACGATTAATGGCTTTCATTAAGAGGGTATGTATGCTGATGCCGCTGCAATAAATAATAATGAACCAGTTTATACCGATCAATACGGGTACATTCTTTATTTTATAGCCAAGCACATTTCCGTAAGTATAATCGCCAAACAATATACCGGTGTTTATACCGATGATCTCTACCGAAATACCAACCGCAAAGCAGATGAGCAGGAACAGTAAGAAAGAAATATTCTTATCAGTCTGTGTCCATACCAGCAAGGCGAAAGAAAGCAATAGGTTAACAGGTGTGGCGGTAAGAAAAAAGGCCTTATCAAAAAACAACAAACCAACCAGCCCTATGCTGTGAAATAAAACAGCGATGGCTGTGGCAATCTCAAATTTGGTAAACCTGTTTAACACGATTTTTTCTGTTGAACGATCAAATGGGTGCAGTTTCAAGATACACTTCCATTTTTGGAAAAGCAATCTTAAACCACTCGGTATATTTTTGAGGATGGGATTGAATGGAACTTTTTATTTCTTCAACCGTTTTAAAGCAGTAATCGCTTACCTCTTCCGCATTGGGCATAATATCGCCATCGTAAGTGCCTATAAAAACATGATCAAATTCGTATTCGGTCAACCCATTGTCAAAAGGCGCTTTGTAAACAAAATCGAATGCCTTTTTAAGTTCGGTATTAAAGCCCATTTCCTCCTGCAGGCGTATTTCTGCAGCAGCCAGGGTTTCTTCGCCGGGTTTGGGATGGCTGCAACAGGCATTGGTCCATAAGCCGGCGCTATGATATTTTTTATCGGCTCTTTTATGCAACAGCATTTCGCCTTTATCATTGAATATAAAAATACTGAAAGCCCTGTGGAGCAGGGCTTTTTGATGCACTTCCATTTTTTCCATGGTGCCCGTCTGCACATCGTGCTCATCTACCAATATAACTTCCATCAGTGCTGTTGATTAATATAAATTGAACTGGCTCCTTAATCCTGCTTTTGCAACAATATAAGCTTTGCCATAATTGGGTATACGGATCCGCTGGTCCATGATATTGGCAGGTGCGGTACGTTTTATTTTTTTGAAAAGCGATAAATAATATTTGTAAGCCACGTACACCCCAAACCTTGCTTTGCTCGGTAAATTTAAAATGCCTTCATAAGCATTTTCAAAATCCACAGCTATATCATCTTCTATTTCCTTCTTCATTCGTGGGGTAAAATTTGTAAAATCAACTTCAGGAAAATAAGACCTGTTCAACTGCTCATAATCGGCTTTTACATCACGCAAAAAATTAACCTTTTGAAAAGCTGCGCCAAGCGCCCTTGCTGAAGGTTTCAGGTCGTTGTACATATTTTTATCTCCTTCACAAAAAACAAAAAGGCACATAAGGCCCACCACTTCGGCACTGCCATAAATATATTCTTTATACCCATTGCTGTTGTATTCTGTTTTGCTAAGGTCCATTTCCATGCTGCTGAAAAAAGCCTCGATCAGGTCATGCGAAATATTATACTCCCGAACAGTTATCTGGAAACTGTGCAGGATCGGGTTCAGGCTAATCCCTCTTTCAATGGCTGCGTAGGTATCTTTTTTGAACTCGGTCAGCAGTTCTTCTTTTTTGTATTGATGAAAAGTATCAACGATCTCATCCGCAAAACGAACAAATCCATAAATATTATAAATAGGGATACGCAGGTCGGGATGCAGCAACTTAATTGCGCTGCTGAAAGATGTGCTGTACTTTTCAGTTACTGCCTTACTGCACTGTTGACTCACATCATGGAAAAGCTTAATCATTTCCTTTTACTTGTTTTTGTTCTTAATAAATTGTCTTTTTGCCCCTGTTTAGTTGCCAAAATGTTTTAAAACTTCGTTGGCAACAACTTCGCCACTTATCAGGCTTGGTGGTACTCCGGGCCCGGGAACAGTTAGTTGACCGGTGTAAAATAAGTTTTTTATTTTAATACTCCTGCATGAGGGCCTGAAAATTGCCGTCTGCATCAGTGTATTAGCCAATCCGTAAGCATTGCCTTTGTAAGAATTATAATCTGTTACAAAGTCGCTTATTGAGTAGCTTTTTTTATATATGATATTATTCCTTATTTCCTGACCCGTCTTTTTTTCAAACCGGTCCATTATTTTCCGGAAATATTCTTCTCTCAGCATCTCCGTATCAGCTTTAAGCCCTGCAGCAACCGGGATAAGAAAAACCATATTATCACAACCCGCCGGTGCCACCGTTTCATCGGTTACTGAAGATACGGACACATAGAACAATGGATCAGTAGGCCATTTTTTACTCGTGTATATCTCCTGTCCATGAACTTCAAAATCTGCATCAAAAAACAAAGAATGATGAGGCACGCCTTCTATTTTCTTATTAAGGCCTACATAATACAGCAGGCAACTCGGAGCCATCAAACGCTTATCCCAGTACTTATCATCGTATCTACGATAGTTATCGGGTAAAAGTTTTGTCTCGATAAAATGATAATCTGCACCGCCGATCACCACATCTGCACTATATGATGTTCCATCTTCTGTCTCCACCTTTCTTGCTTTGGCATCCACTACATTTATGGCCGTTACATTGCTGTCAAACACAAATTTTACTCCCAGCTCCATGGCCAGCCTGTACATACCATCCACTACAGCATACATTCCTTTTTTAGGATACCAGGTGCCCAATTTTATATCAGCATAATTCATCAGGCTGTATAAAGCAGGTGTATCTTTTGGCAATGCACCCAAAAACAACACCGGGAACTCCATCAACTGCCTCAGCTTTGGGTTTTTGAAAAACTTGCCAATGTGCTTGTCAATCGAAGTAAAAACATCCAGCTTAAAGACCCCTTTTATCGTATCCCAATCTAAAAATTCGGTAAGCGATTGCCCGGGTTTATATACCAGCTTGTTGATCCCAACTTCGTATTTATAAACGGCTTCTTCCAGGAACGCATCCAGTTTTTGGCCGCTGCCGGGTTCAATACTTTCAAATAACTTCTTTAATTCTTCGTAATTAGCCGGAATATCAGATTGGCCATCCTGCCAGTAAACACGGTAAGACGGGTCAAGTCTTTCCAGTTCGTAATAATCTGAGACCTTTTTGCCAAAACAGTTAAAATAACGCTCAAAAACATCCGGCATCCAGTACCAGCTTGGCCCCATATCGAAGGTAAAACCGGCTGCCTTCAATTGCCTTGCCCTACCACCAGGTGCACTTTGTTTCTCAAGTACTGTTACATCCCACCCCGCTTTGGCCATAAATGAGGCGGCAGACAGGCCTGCAAAGCCGCTTCCTATAATTACTGTTTTTTTCAATGCACGAAAATAAGGTATTGAATTTAATAGAAACCAGTGGTAGTGGGTATTATTTTAAAGGTCAGAACCTGCTAAGCTGTTGTTTAAGCAATTTCCGGGCAAAATGTATCCGGCTTTTGATGGTTCCTAATGGCTCGTTGAGTACATGAGCGATCTCATGATATTTATAGCCTTCGATATACAGATCAAACGGGTCTTTAAATATGCCTGGCAGATGATAAATGGCTGCCCTGATCTCTTTTAAAGAAAGGGTTGTTTCAGCTTCATTTACAGTAGTAAACTGGTTATAATCAAGTAAAAAATCGTTGGGGGTATTATCGAAAATGGTATTTTGTTTGGCGCTGCGCCTGTAATTGTTTATAAAGATATTACGCATGATGGTGTACATCCATGCCTTAATATTGGTGCCTGCATTGTATTTATCCTTGTTTGCCAGGGCCCGGTATAAGGTTTCCTGTATCAGGTCCTTGGCCGATTCCAGGTCCCGGGTCAGGGTCATGGCAAATGGCTTCAGGTACTCTGTATTACTGATGAGCGATTGGTTGAATTCTATTATAGACATACCATTCTGTTTAATCATTTCACCTATAAAGTTAAACGTATTATTCGATATGGTAGCGCATTGTTGAGCCAATTCACTAAAAATTAACCAGTTCTTTAATCAATATTTACGCAAGTTGGGGAGCTAAACCAGGCATATTAAAAATCAGCCAGGAATTCCATTACTTCGGAATAAGATTTCTTGAATTTAATGGGGGGTGGTATCTTTTTTTCACAGGTATTTGTTAGCTGGCCGGATATGACCACCGGAATTTTAGGGAAGCTTTTGCCGAGGTTATCTATAAACCTGTCGAAATTAAACCTTGGGCCTACGGAAGTTAAATGAGTATAGATATAATCAGGGTTCTTTAGTTTTACCATGTATTCAACATCTTTTAAAGGGATACTGGATCCAAGGTAGATGGTACAAACACCCTTATTTTTCAGCATATAGTTCATGAACAGCAGGCCTAACTCATGATATTCAGTTTCGGGTAAGAATAACAAAACCGATTTATTTATTTTAACCGTAGTGTTTACATTTTCTATACCTACTATTAGTTTTTGGCGGATGATATTGCTAACAAGATGCTCCTGGGCAGGCACTATATGATTGGTTAACCAGAGTATCCCTATTTTTTCAAGGAAGGGAAATATGATCTGCGATATGGTTTTTTCGATGCCCTTTGCTATAATAAAATCATCCAGCACCGTTTCAAAAGATTCCATATCCAGGTCAACCATGTTTTGGATGAGGATGTTCACGATCCTGTCCTGCATTGCTTCCTGCTGATTTAAAGAGAGTATCTTATCGGTCATCTCTCCCTCATTCATTTTATCAATATGAGAGATCTTAAAGCCGAATTTGTTGAGCAATGCAACGTTCAATAACTTCTTTAATTCATCGTTACTATAAACCCTGATATTGGTACCGGTACGGTTTGGTTTAAGAAATGAATAGCGTTGCTCCCAAATACGAATGGTATGGGCTTTTATGCCCGACAGGTTCTCAAGATCTTTAATGGTAAATGAATGCATACTATTGTTTTACCTAAGCATACTACAAACCGGGGATTGAAATTGTTTAACTAAAACCCGGAAATGTTTAACAAATGTAGTGTAATGTCTTAAAATGACCGTGCAGGTAGGTCTTTAAAGATCTTATTTACAAGGTGATTTTGAGGAAAGAGTATTGACCAGGCGGTAAGAAATATGATCATAAAGTCGGTGTACAGTGATGCATTTTTTTGATACCATAATTCCAATTGACCTTTATATAAGTAGATATTTGTGTACATAGCCCTGGGGTCGGGTGCTTCTGAAACCATTTTTTCTTCATCCCTGAAAATAAGGGAACCAATGCCTGTCATGCCAGGTTTACTATTGTAAATTTTTTGCTGTACTTCTTCGGGATATTGCTTAAAACTCACTTCCATCAGTGGCCTGGGGCCAACAATGCTCATATCGCCTTTAAAAACGTTGATGATCTGGGGAAGCTCATTTATTTTGGTTATCCGCAATATTTTACCAAATCTGGTAACCCTCGGATCGTTTCGCAAAGTGATTTCGCCTGTGCCCATATTCGGGCTGTTCTTAAGCATGGTAGCAAATTTGCAGATATTGAAGATCCGATTCTTGTAACCAAGCCTTTTCTGAAAATAAAATACTTCATGCTCGCCGGTAAGCATTAAGATGATTATGGAAGGAATAAGTATTGGAGATAAGAATATTAATGCAATGGTTGCTATTAAAATATCTGTAAACCGCTTTATTAGTTTGTACATTATTTCTGTTTCTTGTTTCTCGTTGTTTTGTTTCTTGTTTCTCGTTGCTTGTTTCGTTATGGCAGCTTGTGTTCTGCTTTAACCAACAACGAGTAACGGAAGAACCAGAAACAAGAAACATTTTAAAAAACTTCTTTTATCTTATCGCTAACAGCCTGCAATTCCTCATCTGTAATATTTGTTGAGCAAGGAATACTTAAACACCGTTGATACACATAGTCTGATTGATTATCGGTATTGTAAAAAATATTATTCTCAAACATTCTCAATTGATTCATCGGTACCCAAAAAGGGCGGCTCTGCATTTTATTATCGTTCAGTATCTTCAGCACATCCTTTTGCTTTTCCGTCATGATCGTAGGCAACCAGCTATTGGCATTCACATCTGCACTTACTTCCTGGAAACTGATATCGCCAACGCCCTGCAATGCATTTTTATAGAAAGCCATTATCTCCTGCTTGCGTTTTATAAAACCAGGCAATTGTTCCATTTGTGCTACGCCCATGGCTGCCGCAACATTTACCAGGCGGTAATTATAGCCGATCTCGTCATGTTTATACTCAAAAGGATCGCACTTGGCCTGTGTGGTTAAATGCTTGGCTTTTTTTGCCAGCGCTTCGTCATCCGTTACTATCATACCACCCCCACCGGTTGTAATTATTTTATTGCCGTTGTAACTGAAAGTTCCCATCAAACCAAAACTACCAGCATGTTTGCCTTTATAATAGGACCCCAATGCTTCGGTACTGTCTTCAATAACCGTAACATTATTTTGTTTGGCTAAAGCCATCAGCCGGTCCATATCACAAATATTACCCAGCACATGTACAGGCATTAAAACAGGAATTCTTCTTCCATCTTTTTTATAATGACATACACCGTTACGTTGCTCCGTTTCTTCTGTAAAGAATTTCTCCAGGAGGTCAAGGTCCATTTGCCAGCTACCCGGATCGGTGTCTATCAATATCGGATCTGCACCGGTATATTTAATGGAATTGCAGGTGGCAATAAAAGTTATGTTTGGTGTAATTACATAATCATCTGCATTAACCCCCATCATAATAAGGCAGATGTGCAAAGCTGTTGTACCGCTGCTGGTGGCTACTGCGTATTTTGTACCGGCAAATTCGGCACTCATTTTTTCAAACTGGTCCACATAGGCGCCAACGCTGCTCACCCAGCCGGTATCCAGGCAGTCTTTAACATATTTCCATTCATTGCCCGCCATATTGGGGCCACTGAGTAAAAGCATAGTTTTGTTTTTTTATAAACGCCTTAACCGCCAGGCTATTGCTGTGCAAACCTATATAAAAAAATTACTCCAGCCTAAAGCTGTATTATTTTCAGGGAACGTATGCCGGCTGTATTGATGAAGCTGAACAGAATTTGTGGTGCATGGGTGCGGTGGGATTGCAAGCTGTTTGGGCACGTTGGCTTTGTGGCCGGTCTTGTGCGCCTGCCCAAAGTGCTTGCAATAGCCCCGGCTGAAGTTTATGCAGGGTCAAGAACAAAATCCAGGGTGGTGTTTTGTCCTTGCTTTACTGTCACTTCTTTTTCTGTCTTGTCCTTATACTTTGGAGCCGATATGCTGATTGTATAAATGCCGGCAGGTATTGGTTTTATTTCGTAACTGCCTTTTTCATTGCTTGAAGTTTTATTTCCTGTTTCAACAACTAAGATTGTAGCGCCGCCCACAGGTGATTTGTCCATTGAATTTAATATTACTCCTTTAAGAGTTGTTGCAGACTGTCCGGGATCAATGATTACTCTGTTTGCTTTGTAGGTAGAAACAAAATCGGGGTGGGCTGCTTTGAATCCAACAACTGTTTTGTCCATCTGCTCTTTTAAAACTGTGCTGGCCTCTGCTATTAACTTCTTTAAATTTTCCCGTATCGTCTTTTTTTGTGCTGCTGAATTACGGGGTGTCGGAACTTTTACCTGGTAAGCATCAATTGTTGTTTGCAATGCAGTTAAGCTTGCAGCCGTTAAACCATAAGATGCCAGGGCTGCTAAATTTGCTGTGCCAAGGTCTTTTATGTTTTGACAGCGTGGTGCCAAAACATCGTCTTTGGATTTTAATAAATCTGAAAATGAAAAATTTACCTCCTGCTTTAATGTGTTGTTTGCGCCTGCAGATGCGAAAGCGAAGATTGGTGCGGCAACATCGGCAGCTAACTGGCAAAGTGTTTTCTTTGCTTCTGCTTTATCTACCGTAACACCTTTTGTTACCAAATCTTCCTGCTGCGCTGTTGAGATGATTGCACTTACTTTTGAGTTGAAGGCAGTAAGTGTTGTTGCGAAAGCTGGAACGGTGGCAACGATAGCAGCGTTATCGTTGCAGTGTTTTTGAGTAGCCCGAAACATGTTGAGCTTGGCTTCTTGTTTTGCATTCATTGTTGTATGATTTTAGATTAAATAATAGGGAGATTAATTACCTGATTCAACTTAATATCCAATTTCTGCTCCGTCACAGACCATTTCTGTACCGGCAAAATCGATATCCGTCCAGACACAACTCATTTCTTCGCCGACAAAGTCAATTTCTGTATTGTCACGGGGTATTTCCCTGCTGACAAAACCGATTTCTGTGTTGATACAACTCATTTCCGCACTGAAACCGGCAATTTCCGCCATGACCAACTTTATTTCCGTCAGGTTTTTTGTCATTGCGGCAGGTTCTCGGTCAATTTCCGTACTGACACGAGTCATTTCCGTGCCGACACAAGTCATTTCTTGACCGTCAAATTTCATTTCTTTAAATGAAATGATTATAAATTGTTGATTTTGAATTCATTGGGAATGCACTAAAAGCAGTTTTATTACTTTTTAACAACTCCACTTCCTTTGCATCTATTGCATTTCCCGTTTCCATTGCAATAATCGCAAGTGTCATAAAAACCATCTAAGCCTGCGGCAGCTAATTCAGGGTCATCATAATACATTTCACCTTTTCCTTCACACCAAATACATTTACCACTTCCGCCGCAACTACCGCAAGTTCTTGGTTGAGACAATCGCTTTAAACTTTCTTCAACTCTTTTGGAATTCAAAGCCCCCAATTCTTTCACTTTAGTTTGAAGTCCTTTCAACATTACGAGTTCAAGACTTGCCTTTCTATTTAGTAAATCTATCCAACTAAATACCTGGCATTTGGCGTTCATGTCACCAGTTGAATAACTGTCCAATTTAGTTGGATCTGTTGCTAATTCCTGAACCCGCAGATAGTCCTGCTGATATTTTATTATTATACTATCGTAAAATGGGACCCGGCTATTTTTTTCTTTAACATAGTCTGGATTATGACTAACGGTCCAGCCTTTAGGATCCTTATCAATTGTAGCTATAAGGTTTTTAATTGAATCAACTTTGTTATTTAAGGATGATAATTTAGCAGGAATATTTTTTTTGTTGGCACTGTAAGCATTTACAAAGACCATTTTTTTTATTTTATGAGCTTGACTCACAAAATCTGCCAGGGAGATAATATTTTTTTCATCATTGCTTTGATACCTGTTAAACAATGTTTGTAGTGTTTCCCATTGTTTGTCTGTAAGATTTTCCACATTTGAGCAATTATAAATAATTTCTTTTTCTTCTCTAAAAAAAGTCGTGGCTTCTAAAAATAGAATAGTTGAATAAAATTCTGATTGGGTCATTTCATAAAAAGGCTTGCTTACCTTATAAAAAAAAGTTAAATGCTCAGGATTGTAACCTTTTATTAGTATCAATTTGTTTTGATTAGGTTTGAAGTAATTTGATATAAAGCTTTGAAATTTGGAACTTATTTCTTTCTTAAATCTGAGTCTGTTTTTTTCATCTTTGTATAATGCTGCTGTGTCATATTTTTTAATTATATCCGATACACATTGACTGTCGAGTTTATGTATTTTAAATATTGAAGCATCAAATTGTTCCTGCGTCATTACAACAAATGATTTTGTTAGTTTTATTTTTCCGTTGATTTCCGTTAATGGAGGTGCTGCCTTTTCAAAAAAACTTTTTACGTTTTGGGCATTAATGGTGAATGAAAATGAAAATTGTATTAGAATGATTGTAATTATTAACTTCATTGTTTTGAAATTTAGTTGCTGAAGCCATCATGTTATATGTCTACCGGAGATGACTTGTTGCTGATAAATATTGCCGAACTAATAGGTTTAGGCGAACCGGTGTAGAAAATTACTGTGTGAATGATTCTGAAACTTTACTATTTAAGTACGATTAAGTAATAACTGCCATCTCCATTAGGGACAATTTTATAAATGTTGCCAGGATAAACAGTAAATTTTTTTACACCCCCTTCTGCGGATATACCAAAAGTTGCCGAATTCCAAATACTACCTTCTTTTGTAATTGTCTGGTATTCGCTTTTAGAGCCAATCAAATACAATTCACTTTTAGTATTATCTCCGTTTGATGGAATTATTGTCGTAACAATTGTTTTGTTATTATTATTATAAAAAGTGTAAGTAAAAGGGCCATTTGTATTGCTATAACTCGGCGTATTGTTAGAATTCTCAATAACTTTTTTGCCAACTTTTTCAATTAATTCAAGTCTTTTTTGACCTCTTGCAATTTTGGCAAACGCATCGTTACGGTAAGTTTCACTAAACCGCTTATTTGTCCCATCCGCCTTTACGGTTAAAACACCTTTGATAATACACTTAACATCATCCTTAAAAATCGCTCCTTCTTTATCTTCCCAAGAGACTTCTATTTCCATTATATAATCCGAGCCTTCTGTTTCGGCCTCAACAACTACAGTGGTGCAATTTTTTGCATCGCCTGTGCCGTATGTGTTCATCAATGATTTTCCATATTCAGTTGCATATTGTTTTGCTCTGATTGAACTTTGTGCAAATGTTACATTATGTAAGAGGACAAAGCATAAAAGAAACATTATTTTTTGCATATACTAATATTTTAAATTTTCATTAAAAATTTGTTGCAAACTCAAGAATCCTTTCTCATCAATTTGCTGCATTACACAATCTTTGTCATAGGAATTTTTGCTTTCTAAATTGAAGTATTTAAAAGACATTTTGTCAAGTATTCCTTCAGTTTCATTCTCATAAAATCTAAATTTAATTCTTACTATATTGGCTTGAGTTAAATTGAAATTACTACAGAAAAGCATTATCTTTTGATCAATAAAATAATTTTGGTAAGCAGTATTCTTGAAGATGAGTTTATCCCAATCAGCAGCATTTATAAAAAAATAGCCATCAATTTTAGAAAACTCTCCATTTTCATATTTGGTTATAAGTAGTTCAATATAATGCTTGACATTAAATGTCCAAACATTCTTGGCAACCAATTTGTAAACGGTGTCTTTGTTGTTTTCTTTAGTTGGATTTTGATAATAAACAAGATTAGAGTTATTTTGTTCTTCCATAAAATAGTTGATACAGTCGCTAAATTTCGTTAATGCAATTTTTACCTGTCCATTGACTTCCCACTTATTAAAAACCAATAAAGCAATGATTAATAAAGCTCTCATAATTTTCATTTTAGGCATTTGAGAATATTTATTCTGTAATGCTAAAAATTACCCCGTAAATAATTAAGTGACTTTACACCAAACCTCCAAAACCTAACACCAAATCGCCTGTCTTACTAATTCCGGTTTACTATATTTACAAAGTGAAACATACCTTATACCTTATAATTTATTTACTTAGTACAATAAACCTATTTGCACAGCCTACCACACCTATCGGGGTATTAAATAGCTATACATACAGCGATAAAGATGGCGTTAATGATATTAATTATGGATCGGTTACCATTGGCAAATCGGGCAGGCTGTATTGCAGCCCTTATACAAACAGTCAGTTGACAATTATTGGAAGTAATTATACAAGGGTTATAAAAGGCACTGCTGCTAATCCTTTGTTTTTTATAAGTAGTGTTAAAGAAATAAGCAGTAATGAACTGTGGCTTTACCAGCCCAATCAAATATCAGTAGTAAAAGCTGATACGCTTACAAAGACCATAAAATTTCCCCAAGGTTATACGGTCAGTTCTTTTCGTACAAACTATTTTATTTTGGACAATGGCCTGAATAAAAAACTGTGCAGGTTTACGGGAGACAACCTGCAATTAATGATGGATTTGAACAGGTCTTTATTTGTGGATGAATATACAGTGTTAGAGGCAAAGGGAAGGACTTACCTTATAACTGCTATTAAAGACAGTTTGAAAATTTATGAAATAGAAATGCCCGGCTCCCTGCGCTATATAATTACTTTAAAGAATTTTGCCAAAGCCATGCCCTCGATAAAAAAGTTGGATGAGGGTAAATGGATGACCACGGATTATCATGCTCTTTATTTTTATACGAGTTTTGAACCCTATAAAACCCTTACCATTAGCGGGCAAAGCGATTTTAATCTTTTTAATACTGATTTTTCAACTTCTATTAACCAAAATACCAAGGCTATATTTAACATTGCCGGCGAAAGAGTAATTGAATCGGGTAATGCGCTTGTTGATGGAAAATTGAATTTTATTGCAACTGATACGGCCTCTGGGTATAATAGTACTTATGTCGGGGGTGGCAATAAACCAATGCGCCTGTTTGATTATATTAAGAAATACCCTGCTGTTTTTAATAAAAGCAATGCCTCTCAAACCTTTACTTTAGTTCAGGATAAATCAAACAGGATATGGGCAGGCAGTTACCAGGGGGCATGCAGCATAATTGATAAAGATAAAATTACTGAACTGCCTTATAAAGATATCCATTTCATTAATGGGTCTGCTGCAATAGATGATAAACTGTATCTGTTTGGGGAATGCAATCCCACAAATGCAGTTTTGCAGTTTAACCTGAATGGCAGCTATAAAAAAATTGCAGAGGGCATAACAGGTTATATTACCTGTTTATCCGGCAATAAAAAGGTTTTAAATATTGGTACAAACAATTACAACGGTATATGGCAAACCGATACTAAATCTTTAAATGCCGGTAAACCCAATTGGCATAAAATAGATTCCAGTAAAGGACTTTCGCTTGTTAATGTTATCACTGTAACAGAAGACACAGTTGGCCGTATTTGGGCCGGGCAGGGAAGCAAGGGGATAGCCATTTATTATCCCAAAAAAGACAAAGCTGTTACCTGGCTGATGCAGGATGGCAAAATAAATTTTGGCGGCTTTAGCAGTATTACTGATGCCTGGGGAACAGTGTGGATTGGTACGTCTCAAAAAGGGCTACAATATTATGCTGATTATAAAACTGAAGAAGTAAAACTTACAGACATTAAAAGATTGCAGCACCCTTTGCTTAACGATACTAAATTTATTTCGGGTTTATGTATATGGGGTAAATGGCTGGTAATGGCTGTTGAGGATTATGTATGTATGCTTGATCTTGAAAGTTGGCACAATAATAAAAGGGTTATTGTAAAATATTTAAACCCGCAGGAAGCGGCTTTTAGCAGCAAAACAGAACAGAATACTTTTTTAATAGATAGAAGGGATAGCAGCATTTGGTTTAGTACAAGTGATATGCTGTACCAATGCGATATTAAGCAGTGGCTGATATTGCCAACTTATAAAGTTATACCGAACTTAATTTTACATACCTCTTCACTGGATTCTGTTTTATCACAAAATGAAACAACACTTATTGAACCCACTGATAATTCGCTGAAATTTTCTGTTTGGTTTCAGAGCCCGGATAATATGCCACGTTATATGAGTGTAGCATTTATAAAGAATGGAGACAGCCTTAACTTTCCTGCACCTTCGCTTCAAACTAAGTTCGAGTATGATAATTTAGCCCCGGGCAGCTATGAGATGTATATCCAGATTTGCCAAAGTGATGGAAGTGTTAGCGTAGCTAAATATGTAATCAGTATTAAAAAATTCTGGTGGCAAAACTGGTGGGGGTGGGTTTTGATTTTTATGCCGTTTATTGTAACGCTCATTTTATGGATGAATACAAGAAGGCGCAAGGCCATACTGGAAAAAGAAAAAGCCATGCAGGAAAAAAGATTGGCTAATATGCAGGTGGTTACATTGAGTAACCAGTTTAGGCCGCATTTTATTTTAAATGCACTGAATACGATTGGCGCACAAATGGATGATAAGCCCGAAGCAGAAACTGTATTAAGCCGGTTGGGAGAAAGTATCAATCTTATATTTAACCATGCACAGCAACAAACAATTGCTCACTCTTTTGAAAACGAATGGATGCTGGTAAAAAACATTATTCATATTCACCAGTTGATGTATTTAAAGAAACTGGAGACATCTGTACCAGCACAATTAGCTATTGATAAATACAACACTTTAAAAATTCCTTTGGGGCTTTTGCAAATACCTGTTGAAAATGCTTTATTGCATGGGTTAAGCAATAGGGTTGAAAAACCCTGGCTACTTGCTATTGAAATAACAGAAGATGAAAAAAGTGTAATAGTTAGCATTGCTGATAATGGCGTTGGAAGAGAAAAGGCAGCTACTTTAAGCAACTACCAAAAGCATGGTACGGGTACAAAGAATCTTTCCGGTATTCTTGAAATTGTAAATGCAAAGAACATTGATAAAATAACAATAGCATATAAAGATGGAATATTTACAGAAGCTGATGTAGTATTTGGAACAAAGGTAATTATAAGCATCCCTAAACAATTTATTTATGAAGATTGATAAACTTACTTATTTAGTTATTGAAAATGCTGTTGATGTTTGCGAAGGCATAGAGCGCAGGATGAAAATTTTTGAAAACTGGGAATCGTTGGGTTATTGTACCGGTGTAAAAGAGGCTATTGAAAAAGTAAAGGACACACATCCGGATTTTATTTATTTGGATTGGGGTTTGAATGGGGGAAGTGCTTTTGAAATATTGCAGCATGTACAAAATACGTCAGGTTACAATCCATATATTTTATTTAATACAGGTTTTCAAAAAGATAATCCGCAAATTCCACAGGAAATTATTAATAATTACAAAGTAGATAAGTATATAGTAAAGCCATTGTGGGAAAACCTGCGGCTTAACCTGCCTGTTTATTTAAAAGAAGCAGAAGAAAAGGCAATACAATCAAAACCCAAGCAGAAAGGAGTGTGGGTGGAAGATGATAACGGGTCTAAAATTTTAGTTGACCTCACTAAAATAATCTGTATTTGTCAACACCCCACAGAACAGCGTTACAGAAATATTTATTTGTCAACTAAGGACAAAGAGATAACCATATTTCTGCAATGGCAGAAATGGTACGATTTACTTAAAGCAAATGATATTGATTTCTTCATTACAAAAAACAGGTCTCATCTTGTTGTAAAAGAGTATGTGGAAAAATTTGAGAAGCCTTTTGTACGGCTCAAAGGGTTTACGAAGTTCAAGATTGAGGTTGTGAAAGAAAATGTAAGAGCATTTGAGGAATGGCTTTTTGGAGAGTAAATGAGGTCTTTATTATCCCTTTTGCATTCTGCAAAACAGACCCTGATGATATTAACATATAAAGTAGAATGAGGCCAAACAGCCTGATCCACTTAGGATGAAACATTGCCACCAACTTAGATATTCCTGAACTTCTCCACAAAGGAATCGGTAACAATACCCGTTTTTAAAAGTGTGTAAATTTCTTTTACTCCATCTGGTACTGTTTTGGTAATGGTAAAGCCCAGTTCATTTTTTATCTTGTCAAAATTCACCCGGTAATCACGTGGGTCTTCGCTGCTATCCACATAAATAACATTCACATCAGGCACCACTTTGCAAACCTCTTTAATGATCATGCCCTTGGTGTAATTCTCTTCGGTGCTGCCCACATTAAACACATTTGCTTTTACTTTTTCTTCCGGGCTTTCCAACACCAAAACCACTGCTCTTGCCAGGTCATCCACATGGCAATAGGGACGCCAAAACTGTTGCCCCCAAATTTCCTGTTCACCATGCACGGCTGCATTGCGGGTAAATTCATTAACAGTAAGATCAAACCTTATTCTTGGAGAAAAGCCATAAACCGTACTGAAACGTAAGGCTGTACTGCACATCGGGCTGTCTTTTTTATCCTCGATCAAATATTTTTCAAATTTTACTTTCAGCTCAGCATACAAGGAAACAGGGTTGAGCGGAGATGTTTCTACCACGAAAGAATCAGGGTCAGCCATTTTACCATAATTGCTGCAGGTACTGGAGAATACAAAACGTTTTACACCGGCGGCTTCGGCCTTATTAAATAACAACACAGCGCCGTCCCAATTCGTTTCATTCGCCTCGAAACTGAATTTTTTACAGGCAGGATCACCCACGATGGCAGCCAGGTGTGCAATGGCATCAACACCTTCAATTGCTTTATCTACATCATCTGCATTCCGTACATCACCTTTCATGAATTCAAAGTTGGGGTTCAGCATCACATCGTACAATGCATCGCCACCAAACTTTAATGAGTCTAAAGCCCTTACCTGGTAACCCTTATTTAATAGCTGGCGAACCAAAACAGAGCCAATATAACCGGCGCCGCCTGTAACTAATACTTTCATAATTGATGATCATTTTTGCGTTGCAAAGATAAGGGTTTGGATACTGGATGCTGTATACTGGATACTGGATGCTGGATTAAAAAAGAGCAAGGCTGGCAGCTGGAATCCAGTATCAAGTATCTGGTATCAGAGTTATTTGGCCGGAACCCCCACTACCGTAACATTATCCGGCACATCTCTAACCACCACAGCACCGGCACCGATCACGGCATTTTTTCCTACTGTTACTCCTTGCCGTATAACGGCATTGGCACCCACAAAAGTTCCATCACCAATTTTTACATTACCGCATAAAACAGCTCCGGGACCGATATGGGCAAATTCTCCCACTACACATTCATGCTCTATAATGCAGCCCGTATTGCAAATAGCGCCTGTTGCAATGGACGCAAGCGGGTTAACAGTAGCATTAGCCGCAATCATTACCCCCTGCGTGGCAATGCTGGCCGATGGATCTATCACCGCAGATGGGTGCACGGCATTTGTTGATGATAAATTGTTCTGTTGCAGGCTATCATAAATTTTTTTCCTCAGGTTGTTATCGCCGATAGCAATAAAATAACCATAGTCTTTAATTGCAGCCAAACCGTTTTCAGAATTTTCAGTTCCAAAATATTGCAGGCTAAAAGGATCGTATTCTTTTTCCGTTACATCACAATAACCCGTAACTTTTTTGCCTGCAGCCTTTAAAATGCCATATACCACAAATGCATGGCCGCTATATCCTATTAATATCATGGTAGTTTATTAATTATCTAATTTACCAAGGTTTTATAAGCCTCCAGCATATTTTGCCAGATATTTTCCTGCCGGTAATTTTCTCTTATGTACTGTTGAAGCTTTTTCGCCATGTCCTGCATGTGTTGAGGATGCAATAATGAATACTGCAATAGTTTAAACATTTGCGGCTCATTTTCACTATCAAAAATTAACCCTGTTTCATTATTGGTAACAATATCAATGTTACCGGTTATGTGGCTGCAGATGACCGGTAAGCCCATAGAACCAGCCTGCAATAGCACATTAGGGAAACCTTCCCGGTGCGATGGGAAAACAAAAAAATCGGACAGGTGCATAAAGTACTCCACCCTGTTGCTCCAGTTGATGTGAATGATTGAAGGGTTGTTTTTTATTTCATGCAAAGTAGCTGCAGGCAAAGGGTCTAAAGCGTCTTCATATTCACCAACCAATACCAGCTTCAGGTTTGCATTATCTTTTTGCAATTGGGCAAACACATTTACCAACTCCACAAGCCCTTTGTCTTTTACCAGCCTGCCGATACAAAGCAGGTAAGTTTGCTCAGCAGAATAATTGATCTGCTCTTTAATTTCATCAATGAGCTTTTCATCCAGGTTTTCTTTGCTGAACCGGTTAACATTAATACCATTGGTTGATCCTTTTGCAATGATGTTAAGCTTGCTTTCTTTACAGAGTTTATTTTTAGTGATGACATGCATTAAGGAATGGCTGTTTGGCCAAACCTGGTTAGCTGCTGCATAAGTCAGTTTTTCAATAAACTTTAAGAGCTGGTATTTAAATCCTGTTTCTACCATCAGCGGCAAGCCGGCAACAGTATGTATCCTGGTCTTTACACCACAAATTTTTGCTGCCAGCATACCCAGCAAACCGGCTTTAGGTGTATGTGTATGTACAATATCAGGCTTTTCTTTTCTGAAGACCCTGATCAGGCTGAAGAGGCATTTCAGGTCTGTAAAAGGTGTGATCTTACGTGTCATTGGCACTATAATATGCCTGCATTGTTCTGTTGCAATTACTTCGGGCAATTCCTTTCCATCTGCACTTATCATCAGCACATCAAAACCATTGGCGGCCATAAAACGCATTTGCCCCGGCAACAAATAACGCAATGCCATTGGCACTGTTGTTATGCGTATTAATTTTTTATTGCTGCTTTTTTGAGACAATTGAGCTAGTTGATTGTTGTGGCTTTGTTTTGCAACCAAAATTAACTTCATATTATTAAAAGACGGTCAGAATTTTTATGATACATTTGGAATACAGAAGTATCAGTATAATCCTTACCGGAAATCATCTCTGTAAAAAAATAAGAGTTAATGAATTTATTTGACTTTATATTATTTCCTGTTTATGTTGCTTTGTTTTATTTTCTGTTCAGTGCACGAAGAAAGAACTATACCGACCCCATACTTAGGCATTACCACAAACAGGGTTTCTGGATAAAGATAATCGCTGTTATTGGATTCACTTTTTTCAACACCATGCTTTCTGTGGGAGATTCCTTTCTGCTGTTTTTTACTGAAGGGACCAATATCTGCCACATGATCATGAAGGACCTTTCCCAGGTAAAATGGTTGTACCTGCCCAGCAGCGAATTTGATCAAACCTTACTGAAAAACCCGGCCAACATGGGTTATCTCAAGGGTGAGAATAATTACATGATAGTAAGGATAACAGCTGTGTTGTCATTCCTTTCTTTTCAAAAATACCTGATATTGAACCTCTTTTTTTCCATGCTCTCTTTTTCAGGAGTATGGCGGTTATACCGTTTTTTTTATGAGCAATACCCACATTTACATAAGCAGTTTGCAATTGCCATATTGTATCTGCCCACTTTCGTTTTTTGGAGCTCGGGTATTTTAAAAGATCCTATCTGTACCGGCGCCTTAGGCTGGATAACCTATGCGCTCTACGAAATGTTTTATAAAAAGAAAGATATCCTTAAAAATGCTGTGATCTTATTTATTGCCGGGTATCTTTTATATGTTATTAAGGTGTACATACTTATTTCTTATGTGCCTTTCTTTTTGTTATTCCTGATCTTAAAAAATGTAACGCTTATAAAGAGCAGGCTGCTGCGGGTTACATTTGTACTGGGCCTGGTTTTTCTTGCGATGAGCATGTTTACTACCGTTATGCAGCAGCTGGCCGGAACACTGGGTGCTTATGGTGGTAACGATGTAACCAAAAACATTTCCATTTACCAAAAAGCTTATGCGGAGCAGGAAGATGTGGGCTCCAGTTTTTCACTGGGCGTTGAATATGATGGTTCAGTTTCGAGCCTGATCAAAATTGCCCCGGCAGCTATTATTGCAACCTTGTACCGCCCATTCATTTGGGAATCAAAAAAAGTATCAACGCTGTTATCTTCACTTGAAAGTATGGTGATCATGTTCTTTACATTATCTGTTTTCTATAAAGCCCGGCCCAAGGGGTTTATAAGGCCCATCTTGAAAGATCCCACCATTATGTACTGCCTTTTATTTGCTTTATTATTTGCGCTCTTCGTGGGAGCTACTACTGCAAATTTTGGCACACTGGTTCGTTATAAAATTCCCTGCATGCCGTTTTATATTATCGCCATATTCCTTATACAGGATTGGGCTAAAAGAAATAAAAAAGGCCCCCTGATGGTTCAGGAGGCAGTGGTGTGATTTCAAAGGGGGTTGTATAAACCATTATGCGTTTGCAGCTCTCCCGGCCCTGGCCGATGAAAAAGGAGCCAATATATTTGTCCACGTAGTTTTAAGATAATTGTTCAGCGAAGCCGTTAATGATGGTTTTTCAGCTGACTTTAACCTGGTTAAGATCACAGGTGGTAATGCTTCAAAATTGTTACTGATCGCATCAGCAGCAGGCCACATGATAAAGCTTAGTTTTTTAAGCTTATCTGTTTTTTGAAACAGTATAGTTACTCCTGCAAAAGCAAGTAGAAAACAGCTATAGTGTAATATGGCCAGCGCCTTGTTATTGAATTTTGTCTGGTGAATATGAAAACGGTTACGTACGTAGTAATACATTTTCCACCCGGTTGAATAATCCCAATCTTTTTTTACTGAAAATGCAGTTGCCGGATGATAGTGAATACTGTTGGCCACAGTGCAAACCGGTATTTTATTGCGCCTAACTATCCTGTAATAATATTCTGTTTCATCGCCCCACAAAAAGAAGCTGGCTTTTGGTACGCCTACTCTTTCAATAATGCGCCTGTTGATAAAAGTGCCGTTAAAAGGATGGCCAATTCCATCAATGATATTACCGGGAACTTCGTCCAGGGTTTTGTATCCGCCAGTGTTCCACACAAAAGACTTTCTGTCTTTGTTATCAATTACGGCGCAGTTCATTAAAGTTAATCCGGCTGGTTGTGCAGCTAACAAATTCTCCAGTGCATCTTCTTTAGGCATACCATCATCATCCATGCACCATATCCACTCATAGCCCTGCTCATATCCCATTTTAATGGCTGTACTAAAACCACCGGCTCCTCCTATATTGTTTTGGGTAAAATAAGTGATATCGCTCTGGGTCTTTAACCAGGCTTCAGTACCATCGGTACTACCGTTATTTATTACTAAAATACCATTTAAAGGGCGTGATTGATTGCGTAATGCGGTAATGCATTCAGACAGAAGGGCCAGACGGTTGTACGTGACAACCACAGCTACTACCTTTTCCATGGGAATTGGTTTGGTTTTTTGAATAGAATAAATTGGACAATGATATAACGCAGTGAAAGAGTGGTTATTGTATAAAAAGGGCTATTTTTCTTTAAATCTCGGTGTTGGGGAACACCGGTGCCTTATTTCCTTCACTGAGGGATTGGAGGAAAGACTGGGAAAAATGAAGTGCTTCACCTATTACATGGTGCATATCCATATAGCGGTAAGTAGCCAGCCTGCCCAGGAAAGATAAGCCGGAAGACAGCAGCGCCTCTGCCCGGTAAGCTTCCAGGATCTTTTTATCGGCATCAAGCCTTTTGGGGTAATAGGGTATATCTTCTTCGGTTGTTTCTTTACTGAATTCCTTAAAATAAACGGTTTTTTCATGCTCCTCCCAGGGGGCAAAATGCTTATGCTCATGCACCCTCGTATGAGGAACCGTTTCATCGCAATAATTGATCACAGCATTGCCCTGGTGATCTCCATTGGCAGTATGCTTTTCAAAAGTAACTGTGCGGTAACCAAGCCTGCCAAACTGGTAATCGAAAAAAGCATCAATTGGGCCTGTATAAAAAATATGGCTGTAAGTTGAAAGCAGCTCGGTGCTGTACTTAAATTTTTTATTGAGGGTGATATTTATTTTCGGGCTATCCAGCAATTTTTCTACAAGCTCGGTATAACCGTTTACCGGTATGCCCTGGTAAATATTATTATAATAATTATCGTTGTAATTAAATCTTACCGGTAATCTTTTTAAAATAGATGCCGGTAATTCAGATGGCTCACAACCCCATTGCTTTTTTGTGTAGCCGTAAAAAAATGCATGGTACAGATCTTTACCCAAAAACTTTAATGCCTGTTCTTCGAAGGATTGGGGATCGGTGATACTTTTATCGCCCAGGCTTTCAATAAATGCTTTGGCTTCTTCGGGGCCGAATGTTTTATTGAAGAACTGGTTGATTGTATGCAGGTTAACCGGCAGTGAATAAATATTACCCTTGTAATTTGCTTTTACCCGGTTGATAAAAGGCTTGAACTCAACAAAGCTGTTTACAAAATCCCAGATCTCTTTTTTATCGGTATTAAAAATATGCGGACCATATTCATGAACCATTACGTTGGTTTCTTCATCCCTTTTTGTGTGGCAGTTACCGGCTACATGGCTTCGTTCGTCCCACACATCAATAGTACAATCCAGTTGCCCTGCCAGTTGATTGGCAAGCACCGCTCCTGAAAAACCTGCCCCTACTATTAAAAATTTATGCTCCATGTAGCTTTAATTTTTTGCAAAATAACCGATTAGCCCAATATAGCTTTATAAATGCGTGTATATTTTTCAATTGCATTTTCCAGTGAATACCATTTTTCTGCTCCGGCTCTTATTGAAGCTGCGTCATAATTTTTATTACTTGCAACTTCATTAATGGCTGTTTCCAATGCCCCATCTGTAAACTCATTTATTACAATACCAGAGTTGGTGCTTTGCACAATTTCTGCCACGTCACCCACACCACCATTGGTTATTACCGGTATACCCATCGCCATTATTTCGCCATGCTTTGTTGGCGATGATGATTGTTTTGAATAGCATGGCTTGATAAAAAATATGGAGTAACTACTTAGCGATAATAAAGCTGGTACCTGCACACGGGATGCTTTTTTTACCAATACTTTATCTGCCGGGATCTCGTATTGAGCAGCGATCGCCTTGATCTCTTCATGCCGGTGCGGCGATATGAATAAGAATTTTGCAGCCGGCATACGCTTGTGTAACAGTTTACAGAACTGTAGCATTTCTGCAGTAAGATACCAACCACCGATAGAGCCGAGATAACTGATCACAAAATCATCATCGCTGATGTTAAGTTCAGTTTTTAACGCTGTCCTTTCTTTTATATCAATTGTTGAATAATTAAAAAGCTCCAGGTCGGCGCTACATGGAATTACTTCCAGTGGAATTGATGCTTTATATTCCGGCCAGCCTTTGATAATAGTTTCAGCTGCATAGGTAAGGCAGACAATACCGTCGCTTTTTTTTACAGCTTCGGATTCTTTTTTAGCAAAAAAATTATAGATGGTTTTATAAACAAGGTTTTTGGTATTCCACATACCGCCTTCTACCCTGCTATCGGCATAAAACTCACGAATGTCATTCATGAACTTAACGCCCATTGTTTTCTTCATCCACAAACCGATCAACGCAGGTACACCTGCACGGGTATGAACCATGTCAATCCCTTCTGCCTTATGCAATTTTTTTGCAGCCCTGCGCATTTTTATAACATCAAACAAAGTAGAGAGAACCGGTGGATTTTTAGTGTAGTTAAGTGGTATCCAGCTGATATTGCTTTTATCGAGTATCCCCTGGATGTAATTTTTGTTTTGATGATAAACCTGCTCTTTTTCGCAACTGATCAAAAATATTTTATAGCCTGCTCTACTTAAGCCTTGTAAATACGGTATTACCTGGCTTTGCCCAAGCGGGTCGGTCATGCCATCGTAAGAAATAAATAATACTTTTTTTATTGAGCTCACGCAGTTGTCTTTTAATGGCTATTAATACCTCACAAGATACCGGAGATAATGTTTTAAGGCAAACACAAATTTGTATTTGAAAGAATGCATGGCTATGTAATGCTTCTTTATCCCTTCATGTTCCTTTAATGGAATTTCAGTAACCGGTATTGAATCTGCCAAAGCATCGGCATCAATTGCAAACCGCTCATCGGGTTCACAGTTCGTGCCACTTCCATCATGCCCAATATTTGATACCAACGACTTTTGCGGATACAAACACATACCATCATTTAAAAAAACGGTAGAGTGCCAGATGGCATTCCAGCTCCTGAGCTTTCCTTTGGCAACAGCTTTCAATCCCCAGAAAAACTCAAAAGTACCATCCATATTCAGCCTTTTGATATTTCCTTTTTTCTTTACGGCTTCATGTACAGCCAATGGATCCAGTTTAAAATGATCCCAGGCACGTTTCCAGGTAGCCCAGCCCCAGGTAGTGGTATGATAAAAGAAAAATGTTGATTCTTTTATTTCCACCGGAACAAACTCGGGTCTCTTGTATGCAGCAATATGCATCACTTTTGGATTGTTCTCATAAAAATCGAGTGCGTCGTTCATGTAAGTTAAGAATCCGGGAGAAAGCAAACCATCGTCTTCCATCGCTATCACCCTGCCAAATTCGTTCACCATCCTTGTCACACCTTCAGCATTCGATTTTATCAATCCTTTATTTTCAGTCGCTTCAACAATACTTACTTCTTTACACCATTGTTTTTCACGAACTACTTTTTTTACTTCGGCAATGGTGGCTAATGTTTCTTCAGTTGCATTGGGTTTTGGCCCGTCAATATAGATAAAGAGTTTTGATTCATCGGCCAGCCGGTTGTTACGCAAAGATTCCAGCACAAGCCTGGTATGTTCCGGCCTGTTGTATGCAAAAAAAACTATGGGTGCCAATGATCGCATGTTTGGTTATTTGGATTTAAATAAATTTCGCTTTAAACGGCCCAGCATATATTTTGTTTTGTAAAACGGGACCAATATCTCTGCAGGCCTTGGATTATTCTGTCTTTTGAATTCGTCATCCAATCTTATTTTTTTTAATTCTCTTTTAGAAGGAATTACCAGCTCTGATCTTTTACCTGCATCAGATACCAGCTGCTTCAACAATGCTATCCATTGATCACTGCAGGTTTCTATAGAATAAGACCTTATTATTTTTTGCCTCGCTGCCTGCGACATTTGTTTCCACAAGTCAGTATTTTCTTTTAGCTTTTTTATCGCCGCTACAAACTCGGCTTTACGGTCATCGATCAAAATACCTTCCACATTATTTGTGATAAGGTCAGATATTCCGCTACGCATATTGGTGCAGATGGATACCAATCCTCCACTCATCGCTTCCATTAAAGTAATAGGCAGCCCCTCAAATTCCGAGAGCAATACAAAAACCTGGTTTTGTAATAAGTGAGCCTGTACTTCGGTTGACTTTAATTTGCCTTTGAATTGAACAGGAAGATCTTTACCGGCTGTATTTAAAATTTCCTGCACGGCCGGTACTGCAGGACCATCGCCATAAATGGTATAATTAGTGCCGGGCACTTCTTTGGCTGCCAGACAAAATGCATGAGCTACATCCGAGATGCGTTTCTGTTTTTCATCAATTCGCCCGGCATAAACCACTTTCAATTCGCCATCTGCAGAAAGTGCTGCAACTTCAGAAGTTACCGGAGCACCTATTGGAATGTATTTTATTGATTTGTGTTGCGGCGCTGTTTGCTGACTGATCTCCTGTATCAAATTTGATACACAAACCACAGAAGATACATCGCTTTCATCATTATTGGCAGCATATTTCTTAACCAGGTCATAATGGTACTTATTGTCATTATGCAAAACCATTACAGTCGGTATGCCGGCTTTTTTTATCCATTTACCTGCTTCTAAAGGAATGGCAAAATAATTAGTGATGAAAATATCCGGAGGAAATTGTTTTACATCATTGAGTATTGCAAGTATCTTTTCATCGTTGAATAATTCCCAATAGATGAGCTTACATTCAAACCCTTCATCAACAAAATATTTATATGCAGGGAGGTCTTTATCATTTGCTGCAAGAAAAATGATACGGGATTCAATATTTTTTTTCCTGAGATAAGGTAACAGTCGCTTGATCCAGGTTGTGGGACCATCTAAATTATTGGGAGCATCAAAAGCGCAGATAGTAACTTTCATTGTCTTAGAAAATATCCGGGTCTTTAATGATGTTTCTTTTAACCAGAAAACGCAGTAATGCGGGAAAGTAAACTGCAAACACAAGTTTCAGCGCTACTTTTTTATTTCGTCCACATAGTTTCATCAATTCCTGGTTCAGGTGATCCATGTTCAGGTAGCTTTTATACTTTTCATCCATGTATTTAAATAATTTCTTTTTATTACTTACGCTTATAGAACGTAACATGGAATTTCCCAACACTCTGTAATCAAACAATATTTCCGGTATATACTGAAACTTGTAATTTTTAAAAATCATATTCATCCACATATCCCAATCCTCATAACCCATGATCGGCATTTTTTCATCATAACCGCCAACTGCTTCCCAAACCGATTTACGGTAAACCGCACAGGCATCGATCTGGTTTTCCACCATCATATTCTGCAGATTGAATTCGCCTACCACATGCCTTTTGCTTTTATCACCAAAAAATTCAGCATCACCATAAACCATGGCTATCTCCGGATGAGCATCCAAAATTTTAATGCTTTCATAAATATATTCCGGTCTTATCCTGTTATCGCTATCCAATGGTAAAATATAATCTCCTTTAGCCAGTTTAATCCCATTGTTACGTGTTCGGCCAAGCCCCTGGTTAACCTGGTTAACTACATGATAACCTTCAGAAGCAAGTTTATCCATCATCCCGATGGTGTATTCATCCTTTGATCCGTCATTCACAATAATTATTTCGTATAAATTTTTATCAGCAACTTTTTCTACGCTATCAATGGCTTCACGAATGTATTGACCATGATTATAACAGGGAATGATTATGGATACTCTTGGATTCATTGTTTGTTAGACGTTTGAAGGTTTTCTACCGATCACTACATAGTTCATGGTGTTAACCGGGTTATTATCTTTTTTATCGAGCCAGGAAAAGAATGCATTTACCAGCCAATATATGCGAAGCTTAAAAAATAAAAGCCTTGAAAACCGGATAAATAAATTCTTGCTTTTGCTGTACCGGAATGAATGAATAATAGTTTGACCGGTAACTGACCAGGTGCCGCCATTCGCTTTGATATCTGTCATTTCAAATCCTGCTTTTTCCAAAACATATTTAAATCCATACTTAGTGAACCGGAAAAAATCATAAGGTTCTTCATGCAGGTGCCAGTACATGGGGCCGGAAACAATAAAATGACCCCCGGGTTTTATCAAACGAAAAGCTTCATTCACCAGGCCCTGGTGATCTTCTACATGCTCAATGGTTTGGGTAGAGAAGGCTGTGTCAAAAGAATTATCGGGCAACGGAATATTATTCGCCGGGCACAACACATCAACTTTTTGCAGGCTCGATTGCATGATATCGCATCCAATATATTCGGTTGTATTTTGCTGAAATATTTGTTCGTAGGGTTTATTGCCACAACCAATATCGATCACTCTACCGGTGGCATATTGTTTTATAGAAGATTCAAGGTCGCGTATTAAAGGAGTATAAACTAAGTAATTAAAATCAGACTTAGTGATCTTTTTATAATCCTCAAACCTCGAACCGTTTTCGATCCTCATTGCTTCATTATTTTTTTTTCTTAAAAAAATTGCTTGCGAAGTATCGCATAGCGGTATAAGGACTCTTTAATATTCGCTTACTATAAGCTGCATCCCTCACCCTTGACCTATAAATTTCAGGATGAACCAGCGGCAGTATTTTTTTTGTATTGGTTGTAATTGACGGGTGCTTATCTTTTACACCATCGTTTACAAAAAACAAAACGTTCTGTCTGTACCAGGGAGAGACTTTGTCATTGTTCCAGATAATTTCCCTTAAACAATCGTAAGGTTTGAAATTATGTTTTGCAAATTTCTCTATCCAGTATTCAGGATACTGTTCATTGTAATGCAGCGTCCCATCCTGCCCGGGAATAGCCGCAGAAAAAACGATCACATCGCCCAGGTTACAAAGAGAAGCGATGAATTTTTCAGCATTTTCAGGCTGAATATGTTCTGCAACCTCAAGGGATGTTACCAAATCAAATTTTCTGTCAACGTTAAACCCTTTTTCCAGGTCGGCGGGTATAAAATTGTTCTTATCAATGATCAGATCTTCTGTCTTAACATAACTGCCATCAACTCCTAAAATATCTGTTACACCCAATTCCTTCCAGTTATACAACCAGTTGCCGGCGCCACAACCGATATCAATTACCGATGCAGGTTTGATGAATTGTAACACAACAGGAATAACTTCTTTTGCAGAATTGAAAGAATCATCTGAATGAAAGCCGAAAAAATTATCCTCGTACGATTTAGGTGTCATAGCATTTTAATTAACTGTTCCAATTTCCTTCCTCTGTATATTGGCATACATTATTCTGCCAGCCCCATTCGGGGGCTTTTTTATCTAACATGGCCACTTCAAAGGGGCAGCAATCAAATTGCTGGAATTTAGTTTTGGTAACCGTTTCAGCCAGGTGTACCCTTACAAAATAATTTCCCTGGTAAAGTCTTAATTTATCAAAGTTGATGGTAAAATTATGTGTGCCCTTTTTTCTCGGTTCCTTATCTGCCTCATCAAAAAACCAGTTGTAGATTATTGCCTGGTTAAGATGATTGAATATCTGAAGAGACAATGCGAATCCAGAAAGATCGTATGGCAACTGTGCTTCAAAATTAACCGTCAAGGGTTTCTCATTTCCCTGCAACACGCCACCTTCAGATGTAACCACTTCTACTTTTGTAATGCATGGCTTATCGGCCAAAGCTTCCTGGTGGTGAATATTTGTTTGTGTAAAGTTTGATGAGTAGGCTTGTATAACAGCGGGTGTGGTATCAAACTGTTTTACTTTTCCTTTGTCAAGAAAAATCGATTTTTTAGTGAGTGTTGAAACGGCACTGAGGTCATGGCTCACAAACAAAACCGTTCTACCGCTCTTGCTCACTTCATCCATCTTTCCCAAACACTTCTTTTGAAACTCTGCATCGCCTACAGCCAGTACTTCGTCAATGATCAGTATCTCCGGCTCCAGGAAAGCTGCCACTGCAAAAGCCAAACGCAACTGCATTCCACTACTGTAGCGCTTTAAAGGTGTATCCAGGAATTTTTCAACGCCGCTAAAATCAACAATTGAAGCAAAGTGTTTTGTTATTTCAACCTTGCGCATGCCTAAAATACTTCCGTTCATGAAAATATTTTCACGGCCGCTTAATTCGGGGTGAAAACCAGTTCCTACTTCCAGCAAACTGGCCACACGGCCACGGCAAATTATTTTGCCCGACGACGGAGGTGTGATCTTACTTAAAATTTTAAGCAGTGTGCTTTTACCAGCTCCGTTTCTTCCTATGATACCGATACTTTCACCCGGCATCACTTCAAAGCTCACATCATCCAAAGCACGGAAAGTATTGGCGCCTTCTTCTTTTTTCTTAAAAGGATTTGCCAATGCATCTCTCAGCGACAGGTATCGCTCCTGCTTTGCTCCGATCTTAAACTCTTTGGTGATATGTTGTACTTCTAATATTGGTTTCATAATTATGCCAGGTCGGCGAAGTATGATTCTGTTTTTCTGAATGTATAGATGCCGATAAAAAACAAGACGATAGCTACTGAGCTACCGATACCCACAGCCTGCCAGTCAACTTCCTGGCCGGTAAACACACTGCGGCAAAGTTGTATGGCAGAAGCGATCGGGTTCGCCTTCATGATGGTATTGATGACCGGGTTTGTAAATGCTTTTGCCGAATACAAAACCGGGTTGGCAAATAGCAGAAACTGTATCATAAATGGAAGCAGGTATTGAAAATCCCTGTACTTCACATTCAATGCTGCTAAAAAAGTACCAAGGCCAAATGTTGTTATCACTGTTATTAAAATACTCAAAGGCAGGTAAAGGAACAGTTTTACAAAATCTACTCCCTGGTGATAATAAATGAGAATAGCAACATAGATCGTCAATGCAAATAAAAAATCGACCAGTGCTGTAAGTATGGCACTCATTGGTATGATCAACCTGGGGAAATATATTTTCTTAATGATGTTGGCATTATTCACCATGCTGTTGGCGCTGTTCATCAAACCGTTGCTGAAAATGTTCCAGATCAACAAACCGCTGATGGCAAAAACAGGGTAAGGAATTCCGTCGCTGCTTACATTAAGTGCTTTGCTAAAAATCAGTGTGAACATCAGCATCATGATCAATGGCTGAAGTATGGCCCAAAGGATACCCAGCGCAGCCTGTTTGTATTTCACCTTAACATCACGCCAGGTAAAAAAATAAAACAGTTCCCGGTATTGGATCAATTCGGCAAGGCCAAACGAGAATTTGTTCTTCGCTTTTATTTCGTATTCCGTCATTAGGGGGTTTGTAAGGTAAATATAAGCCTTATTTAACTTGCAGTTTTGAGAGGGAGCGGATTATTGGTATTCTTAAACGTGTAAAAGTCTTAATTATTATTCATCCACTTATCGTACCACATCTGGAACATTAAAATGTACCACACTTTTTCAGCCCTTTCAATCTTGCCGTGGTAAAACGAATTTTTTATCTTTTGTATTATGTCGTTGTTGAAAATATTTTGTTTTTCAATGAATTGTTCATCAAAATACATGTCTACAAAAGGCTTCAGCTCATTTTGCAGCCAGGCCGAAATGGGAATACCAAAGCCCATTTTGGGCCTGTCCATCATTTTGGCCGGGATATATTTATGTACGATCTGCTTAAGGATGAATTTCTTATTGCCCTTGTTGTACTTATATTCCAGTGGAAGTTGAGCAGCCCACTCAATAATGCGTTGATCTAAAAATGGCTCCCTGCCTTCCAGGCTTACGCTCATGCCGGCCCGGTCAACTTTCTGCAGAATATCATCAAGCAGGTAAGTTTGATAATCTACTGCCATCATATAAGACAGAACAGAATAATTCTCAGGCTTTAGGTCCTTGCTGTCGAAGAAGGAGGGTATTTGCCCAATATTATCTTTAAAGAGTTCGGCTACATCTTTCACATTCATCTGCTGTGTCATACTCATCAAAACATTTTTTGCAGATGGTTCTTTCAACAGTGATTTTACTTTTTCGTAGCGGCTGTGAAAAAGATATTTTTTATTAAGTACCGGTATCTTATCTGCTGGTATCAGGTCCATCATAGCAGCAGCACTTTTGCGAATAAAGCCCGGCACTTTTTGTATGGATCCACCATATTTTGTCATAAAATCATAGCGGTTGTAACCTGCAAAAATTTCATCGCCTGCATCTGCAGATAATGCTACTGTTACTTTCCCTCTTGCAATACGACTGACAAGCGTTGTAGGAATAGCGCTACTGTCGGCAAAAGGTTCATCGTAAAAGAAAGGAAGCTGCGGAACAATATCCAGCGCTTCTTTTTCGGTGCAATAATATTCGGTATGATCGGTTCCTAAATGAGCGGCTATCTCTTTTGCAAAAGGCGCTTCATTCATTCCTGCGTCGGGCACACCGATCGTAAATGTTTTTATTTTTTCTGTATTGTTCTTTTGCAGGATCGCTGTAACACAACTGCTATCATACCCCCCGCTCAAAAAAACGCCAACCGGCACATCGCTTACCATGCGGTACTGAAAAGCACTGGTCAGTAGTTTTTCAGTTTCTTCAATCGCTTCCGGCAGGCTGATATCGAGGATAGGTTTGTTATACGCATCGTACACATTCCAGTATTGCTTTGTTTCAAACTCCTGCTTTTTTATGTCGAAATTTAAAAAGTAGCCAGGTTTTAATTTATAAGCGTTGTTGAAAATACAATGTGGCGTAGGCACGTATCCAAATTGCAAAAAAGCCCCAACTGCATCGTTATTAATTTGCTTTTCAAAAGACGGGTGTTGCATCAGTGCTTTCAGTTCTGACCCGAAAAGAAATAGCCCATTTTTATAATAATAGAAGAATGGTTTTACACCTGCCCTGTCGCGACAGGCAAATATTTTTTGTTGGGCTTCATCATAAATAACAAAAGCAAACATGCCGATGAACTTCTGCAATGCATCACTACCCCATTCCTGGTAGGCGTGGAGAATTACTTCAGAATCGCTGTGGCTGTCGAACTGGTGACCTTTCACTTCCAGATCTTTTTTTATTTCGGCATAATTATAAATTTCGCCGTTGAAAGTTAAATGCAGGCTACCAAAGGTTTTAGGCTGATGTCCGCCTGCAGTAAGGTCAATGATGCTGAGCCTGCGGTGGCCCAGGCCGATCCTGGCATTATCAGTTTCATACATGCCGTAACCTTCCCCATCAGGGCCACGATGTGCCATGATGCGGTTCATTTTTTCCAATACCTCAATATTGGTCTTTTTATTAAAATCTATAAATCCCGAAATGCCACACATGTTTTCAAATTTATCAGTAAAGTTAAGTTTTGTTCTACTCTTGTTGCAATTTTACTGTCAGTCTGAGCTTGTCGAAGACGGGTTATTTCTTGTGGCACCGGTTTCGACAAGCTCAACCTGACAGCTTTTTAAACTGTTGCATTACTTAAAGCTTCGTCATAAATTTTCCGTAAACCGGAAATATGATGCGGCAAAGTAAAATTGTTGATGGCCCTTTGTCTTCCTGCTTCAGCTTTTTCATAAAGCACAGTTTTATCGACTGTACTCAATGACTCGATCTGTTTTGCAGCATCGTGGGTATCTGCCAAAGAAAAATACCAGGCATTGTCTTCGCATTGCTCTTTAAAAGATGAGATATCACTCAGCAATAAAGGCATACGCATGGCCATGGCTTCCAGTATGCCTAAAGAAAACCCTTCATAGGTTGATGACATTACAAAGAGATCATATTGTGGTATAATGGCTTCAATATTTTTTACTTCCCCCTTTAAAAAAACCTTAGCGCCGGTTGTATTGATCTGTTGCTGCAATTCCTCTTGTAAATTCCCGGTGCCGTAAATATCCAGTTCAATATTTTTATCTTTTATTAATGCCATGGCATTAATGATATAAGGGTAATTTTTTTGCAACCGCAAAGCTCCAACAGCCACTAATTTAAATGTGTCATTGTTTTTTGCAATAGCAATTTTGTCGACATTAAAACGATCAACATCTACAAACGTGTACAAGGCATACGCTTTGTATGGTTTTAAATTCAGAAAAGAAAAGTATTCATCCAACGCCCCTTTGGCAACTACGATGATGATACTTTTTCTGAACTTATAACTAAGCTTATCCAGGAAACGGATATACCAATGTTTGTATTCCCCGGAAGTTGCTATAAAAGCGTGAATGGTTGTTATCAGCGGAGTTTTCTTTGGCAGTGCAAACCTGGCAATGAATGTTGGCCAGAACAAATGAGTATGAACAATATCAGGCTTTTCTGCTTTAACCAGTTTCCTGAATTTGAGAAAAGCAAGCGGTAATGCAAAAAGGGAGTTTATATTGAGGCAGATCCATTTTTTACATTGCAATTCTTCTCCAAAATTGTTGCCGGGAAAAAGCGTAACCACCACATGCTCATATTCCGGCAGTTCTTTTATCACCCTTACCATCATGGTTTCGGCGCCGCCGCGGCTGAGGTTAAAAATAAAATGAAGAATTTTTTTTTGCATGCTAAACTCAGATTTCCAATTCACTTCGTGAATTTTTTCTCACAGATTGCTCAGATTTTCACGGATTTATTAATGAGAAGAATTGTCTTGTATTATATGTGTAATCTGTGCCATCTGTGAGAAACAAAAATTACGCAGTAGTTTCAGTTTTTTTAATCCCTTTTACCACATACGCTGTGCTATTATCAAAACGGATGGTGCCGCCCCAAACCTGTTCCATGCCATTTTCTTCAAACCATCTTTTTACGGTATTCACTTTTTGTGGCTGGTCGTACTCGGGGCTAAACATATCGAATGTATCCAGGATGCACCATTCTCTTAGTTCCTGCTTGCTCATGCCTTGTGGCAATGTGCCTTTAATATCGCAAATAGGAATAAAGCGGTTTACAAACCTTCCTATTCCTATCTTGTTAAAAAAAGTAGTTGCAGATATCATCCAGTCAACATTCTTTTCAATTTTTTTCAGCAGCTTTTCATTGCTCCATTTTTTTGTAATGGGCCTGAAGATGTATTTGGCCTGCACTTTTGTCCACCAGCCGTTCACACAATAAAAATCCACAATTACTTCTGCACCTGGTTTGGCCATGCTGATGAGGCATTGAACCGTCTTTTGTACATCGGGCGTATGTTGTATCACACCAAAACAAAACACTTTATCAAACTGGCCTGTTTCAAAAGGCATATCATACACACTCGCCTGGTACAAATGAAACCGGTCTTTGTGGTGACCGTTATTTTTAAAATTGGCTTCTACAGCATTGCTGTAGTCAACACTGTACAGGTTTGCTTTGGTATGATCGAGTATTACCTGGGAGAAACGCCCGGCGCCACTGCCTACTTCCAGGATATTTTTATCCTGCAGGTCTTCCTTATCCCAACCGGTAACAGCAAATACCCGCCTGTTACTCAGCTGCATATTTTTTTTCGCCTGGTCAATTTGCGTGGCAGCAAATTTGTTCCATTGGTAACCAAAATTCTGGGTATAGTTATCGTCTTCTACCAAACGGTAAGCACCGTTCTTGTAAGGGAAAACAATGTTTCCGTTTTCGGCCAGGCCTTCGGCCTGCTCCTGCAAGGGGGTTTGCGTAAAGGGGTTACGCAGGTTAATGTTTTGATTCATGTTTGGATATTGTCTGCTTTTTAATGAAAAAGATTTTCACAAAAAGCAGGTTTAAAACGTTTTATGCTGCTTAATATTGCCCTATGCCTGCTTATTAAGACCCTTATACCAGGCAATAAAATTTTTGATCCCTTGCCGCAGATCAGTTGCCGGTTTATAATTAAGCAAATTACCTGCTTTGGTTATATCTGCAAAGGTAACATCCACATCGCCGGCCTGCATGGCTTCATGTACCACATTCTTTTCTTTACCCGTTTCGGCATAAATAATATCTACCAGCTCTTTAAGTTTAACCGGTTTGTTATTGCCGAGGTTAACAATTGTGTACACACCCGTATTGTGCAGGCAATATTCCAATGCACTGAAAATGCCGGAAACTGTATCATCAATATAAGTATAGTCCCTTGCTGTTTCTCCGTCGCCAAATAAAACCAGCGGCTGATCATTCGATATTCGTTCAACAAATTTATGGATCGCCAGGTCGGGGCGTTGGCCCGGGCCATACACAGTAAAAAAACGAAGGTTGATGATATCAATATTGTACAACTGGTGAAAAGTATAATTCATCAGCTCACAGGCTTTTTTAGTAAAAGCATAGGGAGAGATCGGATTATCAACATTATCATCTTCGCTGAAAGGCATTTTTTTATTGTTGCCATAAACAGATGAAGAGGATGCAAAAACGAGTTTATCAATTTTTCTTGCCTGCATAAACTCATGCACTTTTTGAGTACCAACAATATTTACATTCAGGTAACCGGCCGGGTCTTCGATGGATGGCCTTACACCGGCTTTTGCTGCCAGGTGTATAACAGCTTTTATATCTGCCGCTTCAATATCATTCAAACCGGTCGTTATATCAATTTCATAAAAACGAAATGCAGGGTGATCTTTAAATTTTGCAAGGTTGGCTTCTTTTGCGGAGCGGCTGTAAAAAGGGTCAAAATTATCTACCCCAATAACGGCGAAACCTTTTTCAAGCAATAATGCACAAACATGACTCCCGATAAAACCTGCACAGCCTGTAACTAAAATGGTAACCATATAAATGTAAAAATAATGATAATCGAAGTTCAAACGCATCATATTCCATTTTAAAAAACAGATTTCATCATTGTTGTGTACTGGTCAAATACAATTTGCCTGAAACAATAAGTATATTGCGGTATAAATTACCCTGACCTTTTCTTTGTTATAAACTCTTTAACCTGATAAACCATTAACGCTTCTAATGCAGTATATAACCATATTTGATTACCTCTTACTGCCGGTTTACCTGTATATTTTTTATATCATAGTTAAAAAGCGTTCCGTTAAATATACCGACCCGGAATTGCGTAAGTATTATTTTGTATCCTTTTACCTGCACATGTTTGGGGCAGTGGCTTATGCAATGATGGTACAATACTATTATGGCTATGGCGATTCATTCATTTTTTATTATGGCAGTGATTTTTTAAGTACGCAGGTATCACAGGACCCAGGCAATATCAAGTACTTTTTTAAATCGGCTGCTGAAGTTAAGTCCTGGTATGATGCAGAAGTGGGCGACTTAAGTTATGCCGGTTATTTTGGCATCGCTTCCAATTTGTTCATCATGAAGATCTCTGCCTTTCTTTCCGTATTTAGTTTTAACAAATACCTCATCATTACTTTGTTTTTCGGTTTTTTTTCTTTTGCGGGACTATGGCGGCTTTTCCTTGTTTTTAAAGACATTAATAAAGACAAGGAGCTTAAAATTTTAGCCTGGACCGTTCTATTTATTCCTTCTGTGTGGTTTTGGGGCAGCGGACTCATAAAAGATTCTGTATGCATTGGCAGCATCGGTTTCATCATTTACTTTCTTTATACGCTACTTATAAAAAGAGAGTTCTCCATCAGGAATATCATTGCCCTGGTCGTACTCATTTATGTAGTTAACGTTATAAAAAGCTACATCATAATAGCACTGGCTGTTGGCCTGTCGGTATTTATATTTTACAAATTTGTTACACCGTTTAAAAATGTCGTCATCAGGGCATTCATTATTTTGGCTTTTCTTTTTGGGGTATTGATCATTGCTTTTGTTACCAATTTTTCGGACCAGCTTCAGTTACTGGCTGAAGAATCAATGGTTCAGATAAATTCTTTTCAACGCAATTATGATGCTGTACAAAATGAGGATGAGCGAAGCCGTGCAAACCTGGCTATTAAGGAAATGGACCTTACCATTCAGGGAATGATCATCCAAAGCCCGCTCAAGGTTTTTACCTGCCTGTTCCGCCCTTTTATCTGGGAAAGCCGAAAGGTTTTTATTTTACTCAGTGCATTCGAGTCTTTGCTGTTGCTTGCATGTACTGTTTATATGCTGGTGAAATTAAGATTTTACCGTTTTTTTATCGAGATCTTTAAGAACCCCTTTGTTTTGGTTTCCTTTATCATGTCGATATTTTTTGCACTTATAATTGGTTTTACCACCTATAATTTTGGAACCATGGCCAGGTATAGGATAATCCTGCTTCCATTTTATTTTTTTACACTGGTTAGTTTGTATACCTCGTACCAGGATAAGAAAAATAAACCTGCTTAAATTTCCTGCATATAACAACTATTACCGCTATTTGCTGTGAATTAGCTGTTTTGCCTTAAGTATTTAACCTGTATGGGTTAAATCAATTAATTTTACCGGCATTAAATTATTTTTTTTATTGATGAATAATCATAGTAATGATACCGGGGCGTTTGTGATCTCGCTGGATTATGAATTATTGTGGGGCGTTTGGGACGTTACAACCAAAGAAAAATACGGGGCTCATATACTCGGTGTTCAACAGGTGATCCCAGCCTTATTGAACGCATTTGAAAGCCACAGCATTAAAGCAACCTTTGCAACCGTTGGTATCTTATTTGCCAAAGACAAAGAAGAATTGACTGGTTATATACCAGGTAAAAAACCGTCATACAGCAATCCTGAGTACAATGTTTATCTTAAAGAGTTTGCCACCATGGGCAATGATGAAAAAGATGACCCTTATCATTTTGGCCATACGCTGTTTGAAATGATCAGGCAAAGCCCTCACGAGATTGCCACGCATACCTTCAGCCATTATTTTTGCCTGGAAGAAGGGCAAACTGCCGAAGAATTTGATGCAGATATAAAAGCCGCTATAAAAATTGCTGAAGCAAACAACATAAACATAAGCAGCCTGGTTTTTCCCCGTAACCAGATCAATGAAGCTTATTTGCCGGTACTGGCTAATAATGGTATCAAAGTTTATCGTGGTAATCCCGAATCATGGATCTATAAACCCCGTAAGTTTTCGGCCGAAGTTCCTTTTATACGGCTTTGCCGCCTGCTTGATACATATTTCCCTGTTTCAGGAAACAACACATTTTCTTTGACCAAAGATGCCGGAGTGCCGGTTAATGTACCCGCCAGCCGTTTTCTAAAACCGTATAATAAAAATCTTGCCTGGCTCGAAAAGCTGAAGTTAAAAAGGATCATGAATGAAATGACCTATGCTGCAAAAAAGAAAGAGCTTTATCATTTATGGTGGCATCCACATAACTTTGGAATTAATATCAAAGAGAATATGGAAAATCTTACTGTATTATTAAAGCATTACCGATACCTGCATGCAACATACGGCTTCGCCAATCTTACCATGAAGGAAGCCGCAGGCCTTTAAATTTCTTAAAGTATTCAGCTTTACATGCAACAAAAAAAGATCATTTTACTGGCTGCCGATTGCGAATCATCCCGGTGGGTGTATAATGCATTGAAAGAAACAATAGATATTGAAGCTGTTATTCTTGAGCAACCGGTCAGTAAAAACGAACTGGCTAAAAGAAGGATCAAAAAGATCGGGATACTACCTGTTATAGGGCAGGTTATGTTTTCAGCACTGGTTGTTCCATTGTTAAAAAGAAGAGCAAAAAAACGAAAAGCATATCTAACACACAAATACCGGTTAAATAATAATGATTTCGATAGCAATAAAATATACAGGGTAAGTTCAGTAAATGAAGAAGGTTGTTTAAAAACAATACAATTATTAAAGCCGGATATTATCGTTGTGAACGGAACCCGGATCATCAGCAAAAATTTACTCCAGGCGACTAATGCTGTTTTTGTAAATATGCATGTGGGCATTACGCCGCATTATCGTGGAAGCCATGGAGGTTACTGGGCTTTACGTAATAAGGATGGAGATAATTTTGGTACAACCATTCACTTAATTGATGCAGGTGTTGATACCGGAGCCGTAATGAAGCAGGTATTTATTAACCCGGATAAGCAGGATAATTTTACAACTTACCCGGTATTGCAAACTGCGATCGGTATTGAAGCCTTAAGAGAAGTATTAACCAATATCTTATCCGGCGACTATGAAACAACAAAACATACTGAAAAAGGTAAAATGTATTTTCAGCCAACCTTATGGAAATATTTAACCGGTGGTGTGCGATAAAATTATTTTTAAAGAATGATGAACCCTTATAACAAACCTTCGCTGCAAACCATACAGGCAACCAATAAACCTATTGAGGTTTTCACCACGCTTGATAGCAATGAAAATATTGACGCCAGTGTAGTGAATGATTTTGGAGAGGAGTGGAAAAAATTTGCTGTGCACACAGATGAAAGTGTGAGGGAATTACGCAAAGAGTATTTTGATATTATAGATGAAACGATCGTAAATAAGAATACTTACATGATCGATATTGGCTGTGGCAGCGGACGGTGGACAGATTACTTTGTTGACAAAGCTGCTTTTATTGAAGCCATTGATCCCAGCGATGCTGTTTTTGTTGCAGATAAAATGCTGGGCACAAAAGACAATGTACGTATTACCAAGGCCAGTGTTGACACGATCCCCTGGGATGATGAAACTTTTGACTTTGGTATGAGTATCGGTGTGCTGCACCATATTCCCGACACAAAAAAAGCATTGATCAGTTGCGTTAAAAAAATAAAAAAAGGCGGGCACTTTTATGTTTACCTCTACTATCGTTTTGATAATCGTGGAATAATTTTTAAAACGATCTTTTATCTCTCCGATGGATTGCGTAAGATCATATCCCGGATGCCGCTGGGTTTAAAAAGATTTACCTGCGATATGCTGGCTGTATTAATTTACTGGCCATTGTCGAGGTTTGCAGGTTTATTGCACAAGATGAAATTACACAGCCTTGCAAAAAAAGTACCCTTGGAACCTTATTACAATAAACCTTTTTATAATCTCCGGAACGATTGCCTGGACAGGTTTGGAACAAAGCTGGAGCAGCGTTTCTTAAAACCCGAAATTGAAGCCATGATGAAGGAAGCCGGGTTAACAGATATAAAGTTTGGCGAAAGATCAGCTTTCTGGCATGCCGTGGGCAAAAAATTATAAGGAAAGACTTTTGTACCAGGCAGCCATTTTCTTTACCATTGCTTCGGTAGTAAATTCACTTTTGTATTTTTCGTATGCATTATCAGCTATCTGCCTTGCAATATCAGGATTCTTAAGCAGGTAAATAATTTTTTCTGCCAAAGCTTTGCTGTCACCTTTATTTACCAGCAATGCAGTCTTATCATTCTCAAGTATTTCATTACCGGCCGGTACATCAAAAGCAATAATAGGTGTTTTTAAAGCAAGCCCTTCTATAAATACCAATCCGAAAGATTCAAAAAAAGAAGGCTGAATAACAATATCAGAATTGCTGATGTATTGATATGGCTGTTGCACGAAGCCCATAAATTCCACATTGTTTTGCAAGCCCATATTTTTTACCTGCTCTTCGCATTTCGCTTTTTCATTGCCTTCGCCCAGTATCAGTAATTTTGTTTGCGGAAAAACTTCCAGTATTGCGGGCATGGCATCGATCAGGAAATGGTGCCCCTTGATAATTTCAACCCTGCCCACTGTGATCAACTGTGGAGTGGCTTTTCGGTAACTTTCATTATCCGACTTATCGAATTCCTGGAATGTAATACCGTGATGAATGTATGGAAAATGAGTCTTGCTGAGCCCGAGGTTAAAATACAAGTCGGCCATTGCCTTAGATACAGCAATGTTGATATCGATCTTTCTTAAAATGTATTTGGTGATATGATAGTAAAGATCATTTGGTTTTTTGTAATTAACCGGATCATATTGCTGAAGCACTTTTTCCTGGTACCCATGCTTTGTTGAAATGATGCGGACTTTCTTATTAAAGAAGGCTTTCAAAATCGCTGCCATCAGATCTGCATGAAAAAGATGCGTATGTAAAGCATTGATCTTTTCTGTCTTTAAATAATTATTGACCTTTTTTGCTGTTTTAAAAATGCTATATTTCTCGGCAACAATTAACGTTGTTCTTATACCTAAACCATTTACTTCATCGCTATAAGCTGCAAAAGTGCTTTCCGTTTTTGGGGTGCAAACCACGATCAGGTCGCAGTCAATACCATAAGCCTTCAGTCCTGGCAGCAAATGCTTCAGGTATTTTTCGGCTCCTCCAACACCGTGTGTATATATTATATGCAGAATTCTCACTATAGTAATTTAATTAACCCTTTTAAACCTCAGTTAAGAAATATTTCATTATAACGCTCCAGCATTTTTTTATTACTGTAATTGTCTATCGCAAATTTAAAGGCATTGGCAGCCAATGTAGCAGATAATTCCCGGTCATTGATCAATTTTAAAATAGCATCCCTTAAAGCTTCTGCATTTTTTGCAGGAACCAGTAACCCATTTTGATCATGCTTTATCATATTGTTTACACCCAGCACATCAGAAGCAATGATCGGCAATCTACAGGCCATTACCTGCATTATGGCTGTGCTCATAGTTTCGCCAAGCGTTGCATGCACATATATATCCAATGAATTGATAAAGGCAGGCAAGTCGGTCTCTTCCAGCATCCCGGTAAACTGCACTGCATGGCTGATATTCAGGTCCTGCGCCTGTTTTTCCAAAGCCGGCCTGCAAACTCCATCCCCTGCAATATAAAGTTTTGCTTTACCATCACCCACAGATCTTAAAACCAGGTCAAATGCATCCAGTAAAGTTGCATGGTCCTTAGTTTCAGAAAGCCTGCTTTGCATTCCGATATTGATAACTGTGTGTTCCTTTTTTTCAGCAGGCTTATATACATCAAGGTCAACCCCATTTGGTATTACTGCCGTTCGTTTATCTGAAAAAAAGAGAGAAAGCTTTTTCTTTATAACATCCCTGTATTCTGTACTTAAGAAAACAACCCTTGTTGCTGCAAGCAACGAAACACATAATCCCAGCCAGTTTAATTTTGTTTTTAAATGATTCGGTTGTGTCTCTCGTACAATAATTTTTATTTTTTTGCCGATGCGAAGTACCGCATTCTTTACAGGAAAAATATAAGAAGAACTGTGCAGGAAAATAATATCGGGCATGGTTTGCCTGATTATCTTTTCGATCTGCCGGTAAGAAATAAAATCAAAACCCGGTTTCTTTTTTACAAAATGCCAGGGAATATTTCGTTGGTTTGCCTTTTGTATATAACCTTCTCTTACCTCTTCATTACCAAAAAAAATAATTTCAAATTGATGTTGTTTTTCCTTGTCGGCATCTGCCATTGAAAAGAAAACATTGCCATGCCCGCCCAAACCACTAAATGCTATGTGAAGGATCTTCATTCTTAATTATTTGCTTATGGCTTTTTACAGTTCGCTTCTACCCCATTGCCTCCATAAGCACAATGAATATCTACAGCGCCAATATTTTGCAATGCCTGCGTGATCTGTGTTTTATTCCTGAATCTTTTATGCCAGTCGGTTAATGAATCATGCGTATCGAGCAAGGCCCACTCCTGCTGCAGTTTTTCGCTGAACTGCGGAAAAACATTGTAATAAGACACAACAGGCGAAATACGGTTGAGCAAAACAGAGAACAGTTTATATTTTGCAGCCCTTTTATGCCAGGGCAAATATTTCTTTACCAGTTTTTGTGTATAAGGAATGGTGAATTCGGCTGATTTTTTACGCAGGTAAATACGGTATAATCTTGCCAGCCTGAAATAATTTGACCGGTCGTAATGGTAATGATCAATAACCAATGAGCCCCCTTTTTTTACCAGTTTATACAAATCCTCTATAGTTTTTTCTGTATCTGCTGTATGCTGAATAACTCCAAGGCAGATCACCACATCAAAACTTTCATCCGCAAAAGGCATATTATTTATATCGGCCTGTATAACCAAATGTTTGTCCGTAACAGTAAAATTTTCAGCATTTACTTCCGCTGCCGAACTTAGATCTGATGAGATCACAGTTGCCCCTTTTTTCAGCAATACTTCGGTGAATCTGCCGGCCCCGCAGCCTGCTTCCAAGACCAGTTTTCCATCAAGGTTATCTTTCAGGTCATCGCCCAAACAACGGCTTAACCTGCTTTCTGATGTTGGTGAACCGGTATAAGAATCCAGTTGTGTTTTTTTATATTCCTTCCACTGATCGCCAAAAAGTGAAGCGTATGAACCACTGTCAACAAAGCGGGGAATACCATTAATGATCTCAGCAACCTGGTCGCCACAAACATATTTATCGCCCTCTTTTAAATAGGGTTTATTGTATTTTCTATTATAAAAAACTGGAAACATCATTTTGCTTAATTGGATTTTAGTATCAATTCCGCGTAATTTTTTGCAAATATAAACCTAGTTCAACTATCGGGAAGCAAAAAAGGGATTTACGCAGGTATAGCAGCAGTTTTATTATCTTTTTTCAAGTATCTGCCCGTAGATTTCCAGCAGGTTTTTAATATAGGCATCCCGTTTAACCGTTTGTTCGGCATATTGGCGTGCTTTTATCGCCATGCTTTTTACATTGTTAGCATTGCTTAAAGTGCTTCGGATAATTTCAGCAGCACCGGCTGCATCAGTTAAGCTGAAATAAAGAGCATTATCTTTTATCAAGGTTTTAAAAGCGCCGATATTGGATAAAAAAAGTGGCAACCCCGTGGCCATTGCTTCATACGCAGTAAGGCCAAAACCTTCAAATTTAGATGGCATTATAAACCCATTGTATTTCCAGTAAACATCTTTGGGGTTCTTAACAGGCCCCATAAATTTTACTGCCAAATCCTCTTTTGCTGCCCTTTCACTAAATTCAGTATGGTCGCCATATCCGTACACATCAACACTTACCGGGTAGCCTTTTAAATGCTGAAAAATATCCAGCAGGTAATTGTAGTTCTTTTGTGGGCGCATATTTCCTACTGCAACCAGTTTAAAAATATCTGATGGCGGTGTTTCGGGATTGGGTTCAAAAAATTCATCTGCAATAAAATTAGAAAGCACAAATACATTGCCCCTGATGTTAAGAGAAGCTTCCAGATCTTCTTTTAAAAGTTCAGACAATGTTATAAGATTGATATCTTTTCTCTGCAAAAGCAGTTTCTTTTCAAAAAAAAGCCTCACTTTATCTGTATCAGTATTATCGCTGTAAGAGATATGCAGTGTATGCACCTGCGGAATATTTTTCGGTTTCACCAGTGCAGTATACCATCCCGCCGGGTTCAGGTGTGTATGTATAATGTCGGGTTTGTGAGCCTTTATTGTCTCCCGTATCTTCATCAGTAAAGTTCCAAAAGAATACCATCCCTTATAGCCTAAATTGATGACGGTAACATTTTTGTCGATCTTATCTACCAACTCAGATTCTCCCTGGAAATAGAGAATAATATTTTCAACATGCTCCTGCAATCCTCCTTTGGAAAAAGAATTAGTCAATAATATCTCTGCTCCACCAATGGTTAAAGAGTTGATGATGTGTAATACTTTCATTTCGTTAAAACATTAGATCCAGGCATGCTTAAGCAGTTTTATTTCTCCAGGCTTCCAGGTCAATTAACAAAAGGCTTTTATCGGGATACAGCCCGTCAGCCTCTGTACATTTTTCACTTATTATTTCCATAGGTGTAAGACCAAAAGGAGCAATTAAAAGATTCAAAGCCCTCCACTGGCCGGTGAGTATATCTGAATTTTGGGTTCTGTCAACATAGGTAGTAGTTAACAGGTATTTTATTTTGCTGCGTTTGATATTTTGCAACCCTTTAAAAATATTATCGGTTGATAAATGAATAAAACAATCGCGGCACATGATCATATCAACCGCAGGAAGCTCATCTGCAAGCAGGTTAATTACTTTAAAGTTCACGTTTTGAGTAGCGTATTTTAGCTGGTTTTCTGCGATCATATCCTTTACTATATCTGCACCGGTATAATCAACTCCTTGCAGGTTTACTTTTTTCATCCAGTGAAAATCCCCGCAGGGGAGGTCAAGGAAAGACCGCACATTATACTTTTTAAACAGTTCAGGTAAAATTCTCCTCACTTCTTCTGTCTGCTGAAAAGTACTTCCGGCACCCGAAACACTTTCATCATCTCCCCAATACTTTGTTTTATAAATATGTTCAAATACTTTTTCAGGAGGTTTTACTTTCATCAAATGCAAATACCTTTTTTTGAGGTATTCATTTCTCCATCGCTTAACAAATCCTGGTATAAATCTTCCAATTAATTTTTTCATTTTCTCTTTAGCTTAGCTATATAATTCAAAACTGTTTTAAACAAAAATAAGTTAACTCTCACTCTTTCCTCTCTTTGCTTCCAGGCGCCAAAGTAACTTTTCAGCCTGGGCTTCCCTTGTGTACTGTGCAATGTGTTCTTCAATTCCATGGTATTCCAATTTTCCTTTTTGCAACCATTCCTCATACCATGCTGTTAATATATTATTCATTTCAACAGGGGTATTGGCCAGTTTTCCGGACCCTGTATAATTAACCAGTTTTTCCAAAACATCATGGTCGTTTGGCGCTATAAGAATATTCCGTTTTGCACCGAGGTATTCAAATATTTTGCCTGAGTATATTCCCTTCCAGCCTTTCCAGCCTACATAAAATAATACCTCACTGTTCTTCATTACTGAAAGTGCAGCACTTCGCTTCAGGCGGGGTGTGATCTCGGCCATGCTTTCAAATTCCAGCAGTTTATTTCTTATCTGCGCAGCAACCAGAGGATAATAATCTAGCCCTATAAAATTTATCCTGATGCCGGTATTATTTTTATGCTTGCTCAAAAATTGTTTAAGCCCGTCAATCATAAAATCTATATCCTGGTAATTATATAATGTGCCGATCATTGAAACATTGAATACATCCTGTTGCTTTGTTTCTTCAATACTATCAAAAAGATCAGATTCAAACCCGTTGTAAATAGTAACTACGTTTTTACACTTATGTACCTGCTCAAATTTTTCTGAAATGGATTCGCTTGCTGTTGTTACCAGGTCAATTTTTTTAACATACTGTGTTATCCATTTTTGTTGAACGCCTATTATGAACCTGGAAAATAAACTGAATTTTATGGAAGGATTCAACAGGTTGATATTGATATAATCCCGGAAATCAACAACTGTGGTACAATCCGGGAAATTCTTTTTCAATCTGCGCATCAATATAAGGCTGCTGAACGGATGACAGGATGTAATGAAATGGGTGAAAGGTGTTTTTTTATGCTCATCAGCTATTGCATCATACCATTGGGTTATATCCGCCTCTGTACTATATCGCCCGGTCATGGCAAAAAAACTATTGTGCAGTTTTTTTATGAAAGCATTTGATGGTTCCCAGGGTTTTTTATAGGGGAGATATATGATACGGGTATTTTCAGATTCTTTTATTACTGCTTCTGTGTATTCTGTTGAATCCATATGCTCACCTACCTTAACTTCTTTATCATCACTCCAGTCCCTGGTAAATACAGTTACCTGGATGCCGGCTTTGGCAAAAGCCCTTACCCAGCTTTCGGTACGTAAACCCGACATAGAGTTACTTTTTTCTCCGTACAGATATGTTATAAAAGCGATCCGGTGCATTAACAGTTGTTATTTTTAATTTTAAAACAGTGCTAAGTAAATAATGTATATAGCAATACTTATTATTGAAAAGGATGCCATCCTCATAAAATTATATGGTACAAAATATAGTTTTTGAGCTTTTACAATTATATACAGGGTTGATACCAGGTTGCCGGCAGCTACAGCTATGGCTGCACCTTCTTTTCCAAGAAAAGGTATCAGCGTAAAATAACCTGCCACCGTAACCATTACCGAAAAAGCTGCGGAACGGGCAATGGGTTTGTTATCTTTTGCCAACAGGTTTGCAATGGACACCACCTGTATCACCCCTGAAATGATAACATTGAATGCAAGTATACCGATAACGATATAGGCCGAAATATATTTTTCATTGGTGAACAGGTGCAGGATAAATTTCGCCAGGAAGCCAAGGAGCAATGCACAAGCCATTCCTATATAAACATAATACTCCAGTATTTTTGCATAGATCTTTTTTGCATTTTCTTCTTTAGAGATGGAAAGTGCATAAGCCGTAAATGCCTGGAAGAATGCAAATGTTCCGAGCCCCAGAACACTGGCAGCAGTTGACCCAATCTGGTATAAACCGATCTCTGCTTTATCGTTCATTAAAAAATTAATAAAATAAGGAGAAGCAGCACCCATTACCCAAAAGATAAGTCCGGTAGGTACCAGCGGTAATGAGAATTTGATCATCTTTCGCAACTCTGCATAGTTAAAAAACCTGGTAGAGATATTTTTACGCAGTATAAAAATGGTTATCGCCAATGCAGTAAAAGAACTTATACATACTGAATAATAGATGCCTGGTATTCCTGCTTTCTTTATTAAAACAAACCAGATATTAAGTGCAACAGTAAGTAAGGAAATAAACAGGTTAAAGCTAACGGCATGAACAGGTTTACGGCGAACCCTGAACCAAAGGTTGAGTAGTTTTTGTGTACTTACAAGGAAGATGTTTGCAGCAAATAAAATTACAACCGGGTAAAGATCTCCATTGCCCAGGATGAATGAAGCAATGAAATAAGAGCCTGCTGCCAGCAATAATGAAATTAAAAGGCCAAGCGTTAATGAGAAAAAGAACCAGTTGCTTACTGCAATACTTCTGCCTTCTTCTGTAGGTTTGTCCCAATACCAAACGGCAAAGCTGTTATCCATTCCAAAAATGATAAAAATAGTTACGATGGATTGCAGGCTCCCCAACAGGGCAATGATGCCATAATCAGCAGGGTTAAAAACTTTGGTATATAATGGAATAAGAAACACGCCAATGAAGGACGTAATGATACCAGACACTCCGTAAATGAAGCTATCGCCCAGTATTTTTTTTCCGTGTTGCTTAAAATCCATTATATCAATCCTCTTTTTTCAAGTTCATATTCAACGGCGTCCTGCTGCAATGTGTATTTTTCTATAACCTGTTTTGTAAGGCTCTTTGTTCTTTTTGTAAGATCAGTATTACCAGGCAATTGAAATTCTTTCATGAAAAAATCCGGCCTGTAATCAATAGCATCGCTATTGGCAAGATCATCAATCATTTTACCGGCAATTTTTACCGGGTCGTTAAAATCATCAACAAATTTTTTACCCGCAGTCGCCAGTTCAACCCGGTAATCAATATCAGTTATCAGCAATTTTAATTTTTCGTACAGGTTTCCTGGTGTGATTGCACAAACAGGTGGCTGAAAGGGTGGAATATTTAAACAGCGTGTTGCAACTGCACAACCGGCGGCCATCGCTTCTGCACTCAGCACACCCGGGCCATGAAGGAATAATTCATCACACAATATATCAGCTTCTGTTAGTAGCTGCAGCAATGCTTCATTAGGCATATTCTCTATCAGCTTATATTCCAGCTCATACCCTTCACTTCTTAACCGTTCAATTGTTGCATGAATGATTGCGGTACCTTTTATTGCCGAACGGGAGGGCGCATGAAGTATCAAAGGTTTTTTGCGTGCCGGTATTTTAAAGCTGATCTTTTTATCCTTGCTTAAAGAAAGGCGAAAGTGATTGTAACCTCTCAGGTATAAGCCGGCCTGGTCGGGTACCGAGTAGATGATATCTGCATACAGTTCGTGGTATCGTATCTTTTCAATTTTTTTATCAAGGTTATCTGTCTGAAAAAAATCGCTCCAGCCTGATGTGTCAATATGATATTGCTGTTCAAAAGCGGAAATATGCCTTACATCAGTACCAACATGCAGGCAGATTATTTTCTTTCCCATTTTCTTCAACAGCGGAAAAAGATACGATTCATGCAGCCATGGCCTCCATATAAAAATGAAAAGATCATGTTCTTCGATCAGCTTTCTGTTCTTCCGCTTTAAATAAGGAATAGATATTAGCTTATCAACCCTGTTGAAATAATCCTTTAATCTTTTGGGTAAAAATTTCCAGTCCCAGTAATGAATAATATCGTTAACCAAATTGCCACGAACAATATCATATTTATGAGTGGAATAAAATTTATTTTTAGCTGATACATATGTTGTTACATGGTATCCCAGTTCTTTAAACCCAAACGCCACGTCAGTTAGTACAGATGCTATTTCCTCGGTACCGATAAATACTCTCATTTAACTATTTGATTTAGTTTTTCCTGGTCCGGGAAATTGATCAACACGCCAAAGTCTTTCTTTTGATAAACAACCATACTTCCCATGGCGATAGCATTGGCTCCGCCCGCTTTAATTCCCTGTGCCAGATGCTCTATTTTTCCTGCCCCACCGTGTGCAATAACAGGCACTTTGGAAATTGAAGTAACTTGCTTTATCAATTCGATATCTAAACCTTGCCATGTTCCTTCATTATCAACGCTGGTGATTAGAATCTCTCCAACGCCTGCTTCTTCTAATTTTTTAACCCACTCCGAGATTGAATATTTATGTTTGCTCCGGGCTGAGGCAGAAACAACCTGGTATTTACCAAACAAATTCTTTTTTACATCTATTACACCTATTACAGCTTGTGAACCATACACGTTTGAAATTTGAGTAGCAAGATCTAAATTAAAATGCAGGGCACTGTTAATGGCTACTTTTTCTATCCCTATATTATAGATTTTTTGTGCCTGCTCAAATGTTTTAATTCCGCCACCATAGGCCAATGGCATAAAACATTCGTTGGCGATCTCTGAGAGTAATTTATAATTTGGTTCCCTGTTTTTTGGTGTAGCCTCAATATCCAAAAAGATCAATTCATCCACTTCCTTTTCATTGAATATCCTCACTGTATTTATAGGGTCGCCGACATACTTTGGATTTTTGAAATTAACCGTCTTAACGAGGCCATCATCTTTTAGTAACAAACACGGTATATAGCGAACCTGTAACATTATATTTTAGAAAAATTGGTTAACAATTGCATACCGTATTTATGACTTTTTTCAGGATGAAACTGGGTTCCATACACATTTTCATTTTGAATAGCTGCGTCAAAGTCGCTGTCATAATTTGCTTTAAGTGTTGAATTTCGTTCATCTTCACAAACTACTTTGTATGAATGCACAAAATAAAATCTATAATCAGGAGTGAAATTTTCAGTTAGTTTACTCGGTGTATTTTGTTTTACAAAATTCCAGCCCATGTGTGGAATTTTTAAATTTGATTCTTTTTCAAATTTAAATTTTACTGTTTTCGCAGGCACAAGATCTAATCCTTTTAGTACGCCCTCTTCACTGCCTGATGTTAACAACTGCATTCCCAAACAAATGCCGAGGAACGGCACTTTATCAACCTTTGCCTTGCGCACCAGGATCGAGCGTAAATTCAATTCATCAATTTTTTGAATGGCAGAATCAAACGCACCAACCCCGGGCAACAGAATTTTTTCTGCTGCCTCTATTTCTTTTATATCAGAAGTAATTAGGCTGGGTACATTGATACGCTTAAGCATATTTTGTACAGAGCCTAAATTACCCAGGCCATAGTTAATTATTGTTATCATATGCTGTATGAAATTCTTTTATTGCTCACGACTCAAATTTTTTCTTTAGATTTTTCATAAATACAGTGTGAGGAACAGCAAAATTTCCGGTTACCTGCTCGTTAGCGGCTACATCTTTTGTTACAACACTTCCTATCGTTAAAATCGCATGATTACCTACTTTTATGCCATTGGAAAGAGTAACACTAGGGCCGATCCACACATCATCGCCTACTGTAACACTGCCTGACAACATAGCGTTTCCAATAATAAAAACCCTTTTGCCAACATGACTTGCATGGGCTATGTAAACATTGTTATCGATCTTTGTTTCGTCATCTATGACCGTATCTCTGAATGAGAATCCCCTGTCGATCGTTGTTCCTGCGCCAACCTCTACTTTATTTTTGATAACTACTTTCCCGTCATGAAAAACGGGCAAGATCCCTTTACTCGTTTTTTTATATTCATATCCCGTAGCTCCAATAACAGCCGCCGGATCAATTATACAGTCATCTCCTATTTCCACATCTGCCAGTATTGTAGCATTAGGGTGAACAATTGTATTTTCTCCAATCACAACATTCACTTCACTTACAAACGCCTTTGGATGAATTTTTGCAGATGGATGAATTCTTGATGGAAAAGTAGCATAGTTAAGCTCGCCGATCTTGTTTAAGTAAACATAAAAGTAATAACGGGGATCTTCACATACTGCGATCGTTTTGTTCCTGATTTTTAAACCAAATTCTTCATTACAAATAACAACTGTAATATTCTCATTATTGTTAAGCTGATCTAAATAATTTGCATTATCAATAAAGGAAATGCTCCCTGGATTCAATGTGTTCGACATTCCAAAATAATCACACTCAAACTCTTTGTCAGCTTTTATTCCAGTGTGAATTCTTAATGAATTATGATCTATTTTTTCCATTGTTTATAAATAATTCTCTGTTTTTAAATATTCAAATACAGTATAGGAAGTATTGAAACTTGAGTGGTGATTTTTAAGCAGACCAATGAGCATATCCCGGGTTCCCCATGTTTTTGTATTTCTAAGTTTTATCAGTTCACCGGCATCTTGATAATGCATCCTGGCATTGTTATATGTTTGTTCTGTATCAGTATTTAAATAAATATGGATGGGGTGCATCGAAAATACATTTAGTTTATTTTCAAAAGTATTTATCCTTGTATCGTTAAAAGAATGCTTATACATAAAATGTACATCATCCTCAAAATTATGCATGACTTTTACCAACCCATTCCAAAGCTTATATGGTTCAATATCATTTTTATAAGGCAGATTAGTATTCGCCTCATATTGTAAACCGTAATTTTTAAAAGTTTCAAATAATGGTGTACTTTGAACTAATGAATGAGAACGAACACCTTTAGCATCGGGAACAATCTCTAAAACTTTTTCAATAGCCTCGTTAATTGTACCTTTTTGCTGGGTCATTACAGGTAAAAAGTTAGGATGAATGCCCAGCTCAAAATTTTCATCGTGTTTTATTGAATCAATAACCGCAGAGTGATGAGTACAAAACAATGTACACTTAACATTATAGGTATTAAATAACTCAATAGTATCTGCAATTACTGCCTCCGGTGCCCAATCTATATCGCTTGTAAACAGGTTCATATTTTATTTTTAACGTTAACAGGAAAACAATACTTCATGTAAAAACTTTTTGGAACAAGATGAGACTTGTACATCAAATAAAAAAAAGGCCGTAATCTTTCAAAACGCTTTTTATAAGTTGGATATTCATACCAGTATTTGGGTGTAGCTTTTAATACCTTTTCAAAGTCTGCATTACTATACTCCATTCTCTTTTTTATATATTCTATGAGATCAGGTTCAATATACGGTTTGGTCTCGTAATATTCTTTGATCGCCTCATCTCTATCTTTTTTCCCGGTTCTAACTAACGCTGATAATGTATTACTCCGAAAGTCGATATCAAATTTTTGGGGGTAGTAAACACTATGGGAAAATGCTGTCATTCTGTTTTCAAGATGATGCCCTCCATAATATTTCCAATCATATTCGTTTTCAAGTATTTTTTTGGCTGCAGCTTTAGAATACTCCATATACCAAAAGGGTCTTATTTTTTTGATACGTTTAAAAGCTATCCATTTAACAAATTTTGAGAATGTCATCAACGGGTAAGTCTTCATTTTGAGCTTACCGAATTTTTTATGTATCGAAGAAATGTACTTCCCGTCAAAATAATTTTTTCCTAAAGGTGTTATACCTTCTTCGTTAAACGAATGTCCTTCGATAATATAACTTACCCCAAATTTTGAAGAAACCCTGTATAATATTTCCGCCACACCAAGATCTGTTGCTGCATCAATCTCAGGAACGTTGGCGGCAAAGAATGACCTGTAAATATCATCCATTTCCTTATTATCCAAAACATGCGTGTATAAATCGATATGAAGTTTTTTGGTTACTTTTAAAATGTTCTCAGTTGCTATTGCTGTATTATAAGTATTATCATAATGCACTGCCAGGGGCCGAAGATTATTTTGTATGGCCCAATGCATTAAGTATGACGAATCTGTTCCACCACTAACACCAATTACACAGTCGTACTTTTTATTTTTCCCTTTATTCTTTATTTCGTTAACTATTGAATCTAACATTTGCTGCCCTCCAGCCTGGCCTGTCTTATATTCTTCTATTAGTGTATCTATCATTTTACAGAAATTACATACGCCTTGTTCATCAAATGTAATTTGAGGAATACTCGTATCATAAATACATTTTGTACATATTTTGTAACCTGCTTCTAAGCTTCTCATTTTTGTTAATTCCATTTTTTACGCTTTTATTTTTTTAAGAATTTCCACATTTCTTCTTTACTAATAGAGTGAGTTACATTTCTAAAATAATCAGCAACCATTTCCCGAAGAAGAGTCCTGTTCTTTTTGCTCAGAGCAATATAACTTTCATTTGTAGTTAATATAAAAAAAGTAGACATAACATTTTCTTCTTTCTCAATTACCGCCAGTTTATGTGCTAGGCTTATATCAAAGTCAACATCATGTCTCAACAGAAACACTTTATCACCTTTCCAGTTTTAAACAATTGAGATTTGCCTAACTTATTGAGTTCAGAAAAAAATAATCTCAATTCTTCATATTTGAATATCATCCTCTCTGATTTTATTTTTAATGGTTGTATTTGAATACAGGTATATCGTTTTCGAAACTGATAGTACCAACAACCTTTGCCGGTTGGCCCATTACTATGGAATTATCCGGAACATTTTTATTTACAAATGCATGTGCACCAATAATTGAAAAATTGCCAATAGATACACCTTTTGTAATGATGGCATTGGGAGCTATATATACATTGCTACCGATCTGTACCGGTTCCCTTTCAATGGGATGTTTGCCCGAGGTTAAGGTTTGTTTTACATTATCGTGTGTATAAATATGCACGCCTACGGAAATGGTACAAGAATCTCCAATGGTTAACCCGCCGCTGCCATCAATTATGGTATTGGGACCGATCCATACATTGGCGCCAACCTTTGCTTCTCCAAAAACCAATGCTGAGTTGTAGATAGAACTATTATCACCAAAGCCAAGTTTTTTTGCCCTTTCCCAACGATCAAATAAAGTTTCGCTGAAAGGCAATGAACGGTTGAACTGGCTAATAAAAGCATCATCCAACTCTTTATGCAGGTTAATTACCTGTTCATAAAAAGCAAGCGATTTCTCTGATGATATTTTTTCTTTTCTATTCACTGATGTTTAGTTTTGAATTTTCATCCATTCAGCAGTTTTTAAAATACCTTCTTCAAGATCAACCTTTGCTTTAAAGCCAAGTACATTAAAAGTCTTATCTACATTTGGAATACGCATAGCAACATCAGCAGACAATGGTGGTTCAAAAGCAATTTTTGAATCGGATTTTAAAACCCTGCAAACAGTTTGTGCCAAACCTAAAATGGTTATTACGGCCCTTGCATTGCCCAGGTTAAAACTTTCGCCAATAGCTTTTGGGTTTTCAATACACCTGATGAGGCAATCCACAAAATCATCAACAAAACACCAGGCCCTTATCTGGTTACCATCGCCGTCTATTTTTATTTCCTCATTCTTCAAAGCCCTTTTAATAAAAATCTGTATGGCGCCTTCACCGGTTTGGCCGGGGCCATATACATTGAAAGGCCTTACGGTTACCACCGGTAATTTATACTGTTTGTAATAAGCATGTGCAAGATGCTCTCCTGCTAATTTACTCACCGCATAGGTCCAGCGGGCCTCGCCTGCAGAGCCTGCTACCGTTACATCTTCTTCACTTGAACGGAAAGCCATTGAACCAAATACTTCAGAAGTTGAAAAGTCAACAAACCTGTCTGTGATCTGGTTTATCCTTGCAGCTTCCAGTGCGTTTGAAGTGCCGATCATATTCACCCGCATGGTTCTTACCGGGTCTTTGATCACGGTATCAATTCCTGCAATGCCTGCAGCATGCACAACAATATCAGCTCCTTTCATGGATGAACACAAGAGATCAAAATCAAGCACATCTCCTTTTATAATAGTAACATTCGGATGTGTATCCATGCCGCTGCCTGTAAGTGTATCCCGATGAAAATTATCGTACACTACTATTTTGTTTTTTTCTACGTACTGTTTAATCAATGTGTTTGCAATAAATCCTGCGCCACCGGTAATAAACATGGTTTTGTTTTCGATCATAATCTGTTAATGCTGTTTGATATTTGTTTAATGATGTCTTTTGTCAGTTTTTCGTAAATGGGTATAGCAATACCTTTTCTAAATGCCCTGAAAGCATTGGGGAATTGTTGTTCACTATTTAACCCGTATTTGGTTTTATAATATGCTGTTGCCGGGATGCATTGTGCACCATAATTAGCGCCGATATTATCCTGCTTTAATGCAGCTAACGCAACTGCCTGTTTCTTTTCTTCACCAATGAGGATATGAAAGGTTTGCCAGGTATGATTTCTATCGGATGGCACAGTTGGTAAAACAACGTCTTTGTTTTTTATTTCATTAAGATATACTGCTGCTAATTCCTGCTTATATGCAATAATCGTTTCAATTCTTTGCATCTGGCTATTGGCCAATGCCGCCTGGAAATCGGTCATACGGTAATTCAATCCTGCGTCAACAAAATGCATCTGGCCATCCTGCATTTCAATTCCGTGGTTACGGAGCTGCCTGAGTTTTTTAGCTAAAGCATCATCATCTGTTAACAGCATGCCGCCTTCGCCACATGTAATTGATTTGCGTGGATGTAAGGAAAAGGAACCGAGGATACCAAATGTACCTGTATGTTTTCCGTTTTGCATAGCGCCCAATGCACAAGCTGCGTCTTCAATAACATACAAGTTGTGCTTATTGGCAATCTGCATAATTGTTTCAATATCGCAGGCCAGGCCAAATTCATGAACTGGAATAATGGCTTTTGTTTTGGATGTGATCAGTTCTTCTACTTTTGTTACATCTATATTAAATGTATCAATATCAATGTCAACAAAAACACAGGTAGCACCAACCATTTCAATAACGTTTGCTGTAGCAACATAAGAAAAAGCAGGTACGATCACCTCATCTCCTTTACCAATGCCTAATGCTAATAACGCCAGGTGTAACGTAGCAGTACCATTGCTCACTGCAATAGCATTTTTGCTCCCGTTCAAATCGCTGAAAGACTTTTCGAGCGCCAATACATTTACACCCTGCACCAGCATGCCCGACCGTAACACAGCTGTTACACAGTCAATGTCCTGCTGGTTTATATCCGGGCTTGCAAGCGGTATGAATTTATTTATTTCCACGTATTTCATGCACCAGTTCTATGGCAGCTTTTGTTTCTTTTATCCTGAACCCGTTTCCTTTCAATATTTCTTCATAACTTTTTGTATGCAGCTCGGTAAACCCGTCGCTGAACTCAAAACCTTCTCCATCTATTGTTAATGTTCTGAAAGTTCTTTTGCCGGCAGCCTTTGCTTCATCAGGCAATGTATTGGCATCGATACTCAACATCCAGTTTACATTTGCTCTTTCCAGTTCTAATTGTCCCGAAGCAGTTTGTGCAGTATGAGCTGTTACCTTGTTTTCTTTTACATCACCAAAAACCCACAATAACATATCAAAAAAATGGACGCCAATATTGGTCGCAATACCGCCACTTTTCTCCATATCCCCTTTCCAGCTGGTATGGTACCAATGCCCACGTGAAGTGATGTATTGTAAATTGACCGTGAACTTTTTATCCGCCGGTGCCGCTGCAATTTTTTCTTTTAAGGCAATGATAGCAGGATGCAGGCGCAATTGTAAGATCGTAAATACTTCGCCGCCGGTCTCTTTTTCAATTTCCATCAGCGCTTCGATGTTCCATGGATTAAGCACAACCGGTTTTTCACAAATTACACTGGCACCAATGCGTAAACCAAAACGGATATGAGCATCATGCAAATAATTAGGACTGCAAACAGAAACAAAATCGGTTTTGTTGCCTTGCCTTTTCAGTTTTTCCAGGTGACGGTCAAACCGCTCAAACTCTGTAAAAAAATCCGCATCCGGAAAATAACTGTCCATGATGCCTACCGAATCATGTTTATCAAGCGCAGCTATCAGTGTATTACCGGTATCCTTTATGGCTTTCATGTGCCTTGGCGCTATGTATCCACCTGCTCCTATTATTGCAAAATTCTTCACTGTTTATTTTTTAAATTACCTGCTCCAGATCAGCAGTTTTTCATTAATATTTTTTGTTTCTTTTAGTGCAGCAAATTCCTCTACCGAATAAATGATATACCGTATCTTTCTTTTCACCAGGGGCTCGGCTTTTACGATAAGATCAGCCAGGTAATTGGTATTTACTGTGCCTACAAGTTCCAGGTCGATCACATTATTGTCACGGCCTTTTGCAAACTCGCCCGATAAATAAACCCTTTCCACCTCTCCCAGTTGATTGATCACATTTTCAATGATGGTATCGATGCCTACATATTTTCGGATGATACTGTTCAGATCGAAGAACAATGGATGCTTCACATTGGCCGTAAAGAATTTCTTGTTGCCCTGAACATCGCTGCTCACCATTCCGGCTTTTTCCAGTTTGTTCAATTCAAGCCTGATGGCATTGGTGCTTTCACCAAATTCCTCTTCAAGCCCACGCAGGTAGGCCCGGTTACTGCTGTTTAAAAAGAATTTGAGCAGTAATTTAATACGGGTTTTGGAGGAAATGAGTGCTTCTATCATCGATATTGAGTAAATAAACTACTCAAAATTAGTTGGTTTTTGAATAGTATGCAAGCCTAAGACGTTTTTTTTTGTAGAAAAGTGGCGGAACAGTTGAAAAATAAACTCAGATAGACCTACTTACGGCTTACTTTATTGTCTTTAAGTTGATAAGATGCGCCACTTTCGCTGCAAATGGCGTTTCCATCATTATCAAACTGTAGTTTTTGGCCATGTTCGCTCATCCAGCCAGCCTGGCGGCCGGGATTACCAACGATCAATGCATAAGCAGGAACATCTTTGGTTACCACAGCACCGGCACCAATAAATGCATATTCACCAATTATGTGGCCGCACACGATGGTTGCGTTGGCTCCAATGCTTGCACCTTTTTTTATTAACGTGGTTTTATACTCGCTTTTGCGGCTTACCGCACTGCGTGGATTTATTACATTGGTCAATACAGCACTTGGGCCGAGGAAAACATCATCCTCGCAGATCACCCCTTCGTAAATACTTACATTATTCTGTACCCTCACATTATTCCCCAAAACTACTTTAGGAGATACCACTACATTTTGGCCAAGATTACAATTAGTGCCGATAACAGCACCCGACATTACATGAGAGAAATGCCAGATCCTGGTTCCGTCTCCAATTACGCAGTTATCATCAATGATAGAACTGGGGTGTACATAATAATTCATCGGTATAATTTATTTACAGATCCTTTTTAAATATTCACCATAGCCGCTTTTTGCAAGCTCATCAGCCAATTTCAACAGATCATCATTGCTGATAAAACCCATGCGCCAGGCAATTTCTTCGGGGCAACCAATTTTTAAGCCCTGCCTTTTTTCTATCACCCGTACATACTCTGCTGCATCGCCCAGGCTTTCAAATGTACCAGTATCCAGCCATGCAAAACCACGGTTCAACACTGCTACTTTTAATTTTTTTTGTTGCAGGTAGTGATCATTCACGGTTGTTATTTCATACTCGTTCCTTGCGCTAGGTTTGATGTTCTTTGCAATTTCAACCACACCGTTATCATAAAAATATAAACCTGGTACGGCGTAATTACTTTTTGGTGATGCAGGTTTTTCTTCAATACTTACTGCATTATTATTTGCATCAAATTCCACCACGCCATATCTTTCCGGGTCACTTACTGGGTAAGCAAAGATCACTGCTCCATCAGGGTCAACACTTTGTTGTAATAACTTGCTGAATCCGCTGCCGTAAAATATATTATCCCCCAAAACCAGGGCCACGCTGTCTTTCCCAATAAATTCTTCACCGATCACAAATGCCTGTGCAAGGCCATTGGGCACTTCTTGTGTTGCATATTCAATAACGCACCCCCATTGGCTTCCATCGCCCAGCAATCTTTTAAACTGATCCTGGTCTTCGGGTGTGGTAATTACAAGGATCTCTTTTATCCCGGCCAGCATTAAAGTACTTAGTGGATAATAGATCATTGGTTTATCATACACTGGCATTAATTGTTTACTGATGCCTTTTGTGATCGGATAAAGTCGTGTTCCGGAACCTCCAGCCAAAATAATTCCTTTCATGCAGTTATTATTTATTGTATTGTTCGTTATAATATTTCTGATAATCACCGCTGGTTACATGACTCAACCACTCACTGTTTGCAAGATACCAGTCAATCGTTTTACTGATCCCTTCTTCAAACTGCAATGATGGCATCCAGCCTAATTCTGCTTTTAGTTTAGTTGCATCAATGGCATAACGAAGATCATGGCCGGCACGATCAGTAACATAAGTAATTAGTTGTTCTGATGTGCCTTTTTCTTTGCCCAGCTTTTCATCCATCTGCCTGCAAAGTTCTTTTACCAGGTTGATATTTGTCCATTCGTTATGGCCGCCAATATTATAGGTTTCGCCAATTTTCCCTGTATGAAAAATAACATCAATTGCCCTAACATGATCCTCAACATACAACCAATCCCTCACATTTTCTCCCTTACCATAAATTGGCAGTGGCTTATTGTTGATGATATTGTGAATGCAGAGAGGGATCAGTTTTTCAGGAAAATGAAAGGGCCCGTAGTTATTACTGCAATTGCTGATCTTAACCGGCAATTTATAAGTATGATAAAATGCCCGTGCTATATGATCGGATGAAGCTTTGGAAGCGGAATACGGGCTACGGGGATCGTAAGCTGTTTCTTCTGTAAAAAATCCTTCTTCGCCCAGCGATCCATATACTTCATCGGTAGAGATATGATAAAAAACTTTTCCTTCCATATTACCGGCCCAGGCTTCTTTTGCTGCCTGTAATAAAGAAGCTGTACCAAGTACATTGGTGGTTATAAATGCCAGCGGTTCGGTGATTGACCTGTCTACATGGCTTTCGGCAGCACAATGCAATACTCCAGTAAACTTATATTCTTCAAATAATTTACGCAATAAAGCCAGGTCGGTTATATCTCCTTTTACAAATTGGTAGTTAGGCTCGTTCTCTATATCTTTTAAATTTTCGAGGTTACCTGCGTATGTAAGTTTATCAAGATTAACGATCCTGTAATGAGGATATTTTTTTACAAACAACCTGGTTAAGTGAGAGCCGATAAAACCTGCGCCACCGGTAACTAAGATCCTGTGCATCTTTTTTATAGATTTAATTGCTGGCAAAAATAGCCATAAATAAATTGTAGTAAAACGGAATAATTACAGGTGTGATAAAGCTATTTCTTTTTGGCTTCCTTTTTGATTTTTGAACGTTTTATATAGCCTGTTTGGCCGTTTGAGGATGAGACCCTTGCCCAATCTTCATTAACTCCTGTTACCAGCAGTGAATCGCCTGCAGAAAAAACAGCCAGTTGAGTGTTTTTTAATGATGGCCCGTTATACAGGCTATTGGATGCCTGCGATTGAACCCAGGTATTAAGCTGGTTAGTGGATACTTTTAAATTAATTGGTTTTGCCTGCCTGTTATCAATAAACATCAACGGGTCTATAGCGCCTGCGTTAGTATAAATACCAAAGTGCAGGTGTGAAACTGTATGCTGTGCGTTACCTGTATTGCCAACCAGGCCAACTACATCTCCTGCTTTAACACGCTGGCCTTGTGTTACTGACTGACTATCAAGATGGGCATAATACAAATTAAAGTCAGCGTCATCGGGAGCAATAAACACTACTTTACCTCCCAGTTTATTTTCCGATACACTGGTTATACGGCCATCCGCTACAGCTAAAGCAGGGGTACGTGACGGAGCTCCAATATCTACTCCTTCATGGCTGCGGGTACCATTATCACGGCCTGCACCCCATAAACTTATTATTTTAGGTTTTCCTGAACTATGAACCGGGAATGAAAGTGAAGGCCCTGTGTAAAGTTCCAGCTCATATGATATACTTCTGCCAATCTCAGGTTGTACACGCAAAATATAGCGGCTGTCTTTTTTAACAATGTATTCCAACACACTGTCAGTTCTTGCAGCAGAGCTCAGCAATACAGGACTGGCGCCCGGTACCGGTTCAAACAGGTCTAAAAATAAACCGGCGGCGGCATTAATATATATTTTCATTCCCCGCTTTGCCTCAAATTCAAACCCGGTTGCAGCAGGTTTGTTTGCATCAAAATAGCCTGCTTCAGTGTATGGAAGTTGCAGTTGAAAAGGTTGTGCTATACTGGTTTCAGATGCCCTGATCCAGGCATTACCGATTGTTGTTTTATCATAACCTTCTTTAACTATACTGTCAGAATATTTTTCGTGTGCACTTTGCTTTTTACTGAACAAACCAATGCCCGGCCTGCCGCAGGAGCAAATGATGAACAGTAAACCATATAAGATTAATTTATGTCTCATGCTTTCTAAAATGCAAAAAGCAAATGGCAAGCCAAAAATTGAGAACAGATTGGGTAGAAAGAATAAATAAAGGTTTACAACCCGGCAAAAGCCACATGAAAATACTGTTTGATCTCGTTCACATCAAACTGCTCGGCTCTTTTTGCAGCTTTGGCTAAAAATTTATTTCGCAAAGCCTCGTCTTCCATCATCTTTTTCATGGCATTGGCAAGTGATATTACATCTTTAACGGGCGTTAGAATTCCGTATTCTCCGATCTCGTAATTATTGATGGCCCGGTGATGCAGATCGGTATCCGGCGCCAGCAATTCCCTGGGGCCTGAGCTGCAATCTGTTGAAATGACCGGTTTGCCACAAGCCAATGCTTCTATTAAAACATTGGGAAACCCTTCCACGTTGGAGCTCAACACAAAACAATCACTGCGGCTTACATACTTAAAAGGGTTTTTATCAAACCCACAAAAGATGATCTTATCCATTAAGCCGAGATCCATTACTTTTTGTTTCAGTTCTTCTTCCATTACACCAGCACCAACTATGAGCAGTTTACAGGGCAGGTTCTTTAAAATAAAGAAAGCCTGTATCAGTAAAAGCTGGTTTTTTTCTTTGCGCAGATTGCCAACAGTAATAAAATGGAAAATATCCTTTTCAAAAACAAGATCAGGTTCTTCTGCTGCATGCGATTTGATCAGTTGCAGGTCAACCGGGTTATAAACTACCCGAACCGGTGTCTTGATCTTAAAGTTTTCTATGAGGTCAGTTTGTATGGCATAAGAGTTTGCAAGAATGAGATGAGCCCGTTTGTAAGAATACATGACCATGAATTTTGAGAACATGCGGTAAATAGCTGAATGGCTTTCCTGCATAGTTGTCTGGTGTGTGCCTTCGCACATGATGACACGGCCACGGTAACCCAAAAAGCTTTTCATGATGGCATTAATATAACAGGGGCGGTACAAAAAAGCAACAGAAGTATTGATATTGTTCTTTTTACAGTAGCGGTAAACTTTTAGAGAGATGCCGGGCAATTTTAAAAAGCGGATGATCTTATTCTGCACCAGCGGTTGATGCAGGTTGAACACTTTTATTTCAGGAGGGATGGTATAATCAACATAGTTGCTGTACAGGGCAAGATGAATTTCAAAATCATTTTTTAAATGATCAAGCAACAGCGAAACCACACGTTCAGCACCACCTATTTGTAATGTGTTTATAAAGATCAGCAATTTTGGCCTGGTACCATTCATTCGTTTCATTTTTTGCCCGGGTGCAAATATCCGTTATTTATTTGGGGCCAGCTTTAAAAAAGTATTTTCTATTGCAGCTATCATGTTGTTTATGGAAAAACGGTTTTTTGTTGTTTCTATTATTTTATTACGGTCAAAATTTGTAGCCAGGGCTTTGTTTATAGTTGTTCCAAAAGCAATGACATCATTGTCTTCTACCAGTAAGCCGTTCTCATTATCTGTAATTATTTCTGCAATACCGCCAGGAACGTTAAAAGCAACTACCGGTAAGCCATGGGCACCGGCCTCCAGCAATACATTGGGAAAACCCTCGTAATAAGAACCCATCAGGAAAAGATCAGCATCCTCCATACCACTAAAAGGAATATCTTTTTGTCCGGCTAAAAAAATTTTATCGCTTAATTGTAACTCTTCTATCAGTTTTTGCAGATCAGTTCTTTTACTTCCTTCGCCGATTATATAATATGTAAAGGGAATAGAAAGCAACCCTACAGCATGTATCAGCCGCTCAATTCCTTTTTCATCACTTAGTCTTGCCACTGTTATAAATTTATATATGCGCTCGCTATTTTGTTCATTGGGTTGAACCGGTGTATTTGAAACTTCTACAGTTGCATTATGAATTACCATTGTTTTATCAGCAGGAGTGCGATAATTTTTCGCCAAATCCTGTTGCATATAAGCCGACTGGCAAATGATCATATCAAAGCGCCGGTAATATTTTTTTATCAGCTGGTTGTACAAAACTGGTATTTTAGCCTGTTTGCTATTGATACTTACTATGCTTGCTTCTCTTGCAACGAATTTTATTTTTCTATCAAACTGATTTTTGAAAATGGCGAGGTAGAGGTTCAGATGATTGGCTGTAGAAAAAATAATATCAGGGTCAAAAGCATTAACTGCTTTCTTAATTGCATATAAGGAAAACAAAACCCTGCTTTTCTTTAGGTCAATAATTTCAATCGCCGGATTTTTAATTTTATAAAACGGGTTGGCATTATTAACAACCACCAGGCAAACAGAAAATATATTTGTATTGATATGCTCACAAACCAGGGAAACAAATTTTTCGGAGCCGCCACATTCCAATGTGGGCGTAATGATCAGTAGTTTTATCCCTGTTTCTTTTTTTGAGCTCATATATCAGGGTTTTACAAAAAGCGCTACAAGGTTTGGAATCTTATCAGGTGCAACATCTTTAAGTCCTGCAGTAATTGCGATCTTTTTTAACACTTGCTTGACAGCGTATTTTATAGTGCCGAGTTTTAATTTTTCTATATCCATGCCCAGGCAAAGCTCAACATTAAACCCGTATTTGTTTGCTAATGCCGTAAGACTATCAATATTAAAAGACTGCATATGCTGCATATGATGAAATTCGCTTTTACAGAAGGGGCAAAAATTTAAATTTTTATCCAGGTCTTCGTTAAAGGGAGTGGTAATAAAAAGTTTTCCGTTTCTTTTTAATATCCTGGATAGTTCCTGCATAGTTTCGTGCAAACTTTCATCCTGCAAATGTTCAATGGTCTCTACGAGAGTGATGCTATCGAATTGTTCATCTTTAAAATCTGTAGGCAGTTTATCAACCAATACCAACTCTTTTAACTGAGGGTTATTCCCAATCTGCCTTCTTGTTTCATCAATTGAGTCTACTGAAAAATCGAGGCCATAAAAATTTACACCGGGCTGCTTACACATTTGCTCCAGCAAATGACCGGCGCCGCAACCATAATCAAGCACACTGCCTTTCAATAAGCCTTTCTTTTTAATGAGCTCTACAATAGCAGGTGCCATCACAGCAGTAAAATACTGCTGCTGCCTATCCACGTTTTTACTTTGCCAGTCCCAGAAAGCTGCAATATCCGCAGCTGTCCAGTCCTGAGGCTTTTTGTGTATCGTTTTCAAAATTTATTTATTGCTTTATTATAAATGCCTGTCCCGTAGTAAGCATAATGACCGGCTCTGCTTTATCTCTAAAAAAATCATCCATTGCTTTTTTAGCGCCGGGACAGGTTGAAAAACCATAGTCATCACAGATCATAATCCCGCCCTTGTTCAATCGCTCATAAAAAAATGCAATGGAATCATGCGTTGGCTGATATAAATCTACATCAATATGAACGAAAGAAAATGTGAGTGCTTGCACTTCTGAAAATCTTTCCGGTATCCAGCCTTTATAATATTTTACAAGATCAAATTGCGAAAGATTCTTCCTGCAGATTTCCTCTGCGGTTGCAAGGTTTCCTGCTGCCCAATATTCCCCATCTTCACTGCCCGGCTTACTCAACCCTTCAAAGGAATCAAAAATATGATGTGTTTTGGTTTGAGCCTGTTGTTGAATGAATTTGCAAATGAGGTAAGAAGTTGCTCCTTTATAAGCGCCGCATTCAACAGTATCACCTTCTACATTTTTTATCAACTGTAAAAACTGGTTGACTGTATACTTCCTGTCAATGGAATGATATTCATCTCCCACCAGTTCATCATAATATTTTTCAAATACTGCATCATCCCGCCAAACCTGCCCGTATTCTGTAAAATGAAATTTTGAATTGAACATATTCCCCAGCCTGGCCATGGCATAATATTTCAGGTCTTTCCTGCCTGTGACGAGCCATTTTGCTGCAATACGTATAAAATAATACGCATTCCGAAAGAAAGGGAACCTATACTTTTTCATTTTCATTGTTTGCTTCAGAAAAACCCAATCCTTTAATCTTCATCATCAGGATGAACACAACCAAATATATAATTGACCCCATTATAAATTTATAGATAGGATCAAGACCAGTAGAAAGCAATGCATAATACAACAAAGCCGCAAGGGCCAGGTTTAGCAACATGATCTTTGCTGAATATGTCAACAGCTTACCATACTCAATTCCTTTAAAATATCTTTTGCAGATAAAATACATGCCGATAAAGTTGATACAATTTACCAGGATAACCCCATAGGGATACCCATACTCACCATGCTGTTTTGTAAAAGCCCAAATGGCTGCAATTAAAAGTACATTTAAAATTAACTGGTAAAAAAAAGCCTGCTTAATAGCCTGCATGGCAATAAAAATACGGGTAACAATTGCATTAACGCCAATGCTGAAAATTGTGATGGATAACAGCTTCATAAATTTTGCTGACGCAATTACATCTTCCTCTGTAAAACTCCCATGCTTATAAAACAACTTCACAACCGGTTCAGCAAAAACAAACATAAAACAACCCAACGGCACCAAAATAAATACCATCAATTTTGATATACTTAAAAAAGTTTCATTCATGCCCGCATGATCTTCCCTTGCAGCCTGTTCATTTAATTTGATCCCACTCACATTGGCAAATTGCGAGGTGACCAGCGTGTTGGGGATATCAGCAATATTCTTACCGTAATTCATTACACTGATAACACCACTGCCAAAGCCACTTAACAGGTAGAGCGGAAACATACTGCTGGCAACAGTTGCAGCCTGTCCCAGTTCTGAATAAAACACATTACTCCAGATCGTTCTTCTTATATGTGGTTTTGTAAATGTGAATTTCCAACCGGCAATTGTATACAATATATAGAGTTGTATAAGCAGGTTGATGGCATAAGATATGAGTCCGCCTATGATCACACTTAACACATCATGATCTGCTTTCAGCAAAAAGATACAAACAATAACAATGCAGCTTTTAATGCTGCTGATAGCCATTGGCAGGCTGAAATATTTTAAAGAGGTAAGAATATTATTTAGATAGTTAGTAAGCACATGAAAAATAAAAAAGAATGAGCCCAGCCAAAAATAATTCCGGTATGTAACAATATCTGCTTCCGAAAATTTTGATATCAGCCCAAATACAGTTGTTCCAAAGAAATACATGGCAATCGTAAATACGATACCAATCACAATATAGATCAGTAAAAAATAATTTAAGAACCCTGTTGCTTTTTCTTCTCCTTCTTTCTCCCGCAGGCGCATGGATTCCGGGATGAGTACCGCCGTATCAATATTATTGATAAAGCTGGAAAACAGGATCATCGTAGCAAAAACGAAGAAGTATATATCGGTTTTAATATCGCTGCCAAAATACCTTGCAATGATGATGGTCAGCAGAAATAATATCCCTTTGGAGATGATGTTGAACAAAACAGAAAGCGCCATGCCCCTTGTATACGATTCTGCTTTTATCAACCTCGAAAAATTCATAGTACACAAATTAAACGAATTGCACTTATTACACCAATTATAGACAGGGCATATTTAATAATTCGTGTAATTCGTTTTTAATTCGTGAAATTTGCATTCTATGCATTATGCTTCGATAGAAAACCTGGCCAAATCATTTGGCATTCGCACCCTTTTTAAAAATATTTCTTTTTATGTGGAAGAAGGCGATAAAATTGCACTGGTTGCCCGTAACGGCAGTGGCAAATCAACCTTATTAAAAATTATTGCCGGGCTTGATACAGCCGACAGCGGTACACTTTGGGTACATAAAGATATTAAAGTGATCATGCTGCAGCAGGATACGGTATTTGAAGAGAACAAAAGCATCTGGGATAATGTGCTGAAAATGGACAACCCGGTGGTGAAGGTTGTGAAGGAATACGAAATGTGCCTGGAACAGGAAGAAGAAAATATTGAAAAGCTTACCGACCTGATGGCTAAGGTGGATGAACTGAATGCCTGGAATTTTGAAAGTGAGCTGAAACAGATCCTCGGTAAACTTAACCTGCATCATTTAAATGAACCGGTGCGAAACCTGAGTGGCGGCCAACGCAAAAGAGTAGCGCTTGCACAGGCATTAATAGAGGCGCAACTACACGAAGGCAAATGTTTGCTGATACTGGATGAACCCACCAACCACCTGGATGTACAAATGATCGAGTGGCTGGAAGATTATTTATCGGCACAAAAAGTTACACTGCTTTGCGTAACGCATGATCGTTATTTTTTGGATGCCGTTTGCAACGAGATATTGGAAATGGACGATGAAAAGATCTATGTGTACAAAGGCGATTACGATTATTTTTTAGAACAAAAAAGTCTGCGCCAGGAAGTACAGGCCAGCGAACTGCAGAAGGATAAAAACATTTTTCGCAAAGAACTGGAGTGGATGCGCAAGCAACCAAAGGCACGAACCACCAAATCAAAATCGCGGCAGGATGCGTTTGCAGATATTGAAGAAAGGGTAAGCCAGCGCAAAGAAGAATCAGAAGTTAGCTTACAGGTAAAAATGACCAGGCTTGGCGGAAAAGTGCTGGAGATGAAAAAGATCTACAAAAACTATGGCGATAAAGTGATCCTGAAAGGTTTTGATTACACTTTTAAAAGAGGCGAACGTATTGGCATTGTGGGTAAGAACGGCATTGGAAAATCTACTTTTTTAAAAATAGCGCTGCAACAGGAAAAGCCCGACAGCGGTAAGGTTAACCATGGCGACACGGTTGTATTCGGCAACTTTAACCAGGAAGGTTTACAATATAAAGAAGACAAACGTGCCATTGATTATGTAAAAGATTTTGCCGAATTTTTTCCTTTGGCCGATGGTGGTAAAATTTCTGCCACACAGTTCATGGAAAAATTTGGTTTTGCTACCGAGCAGCAATACACACCACTCAGCAAATTAAGCGGAGGTGAAAAACGGAGATTGCATTTATTAAGCATCCTTTTTCTCAACCCTAATTTTTTAATTTTAGATGAACCAACAAATGACCTCGACCTGCAAACATTAAGAACGCTTGAAGAATTCCTGCTCGATTTTCCCGGCTGCATTTTAATTGTAAGTCACGACCGTTATTTTATGGACCGCATGGTTGATCACCTTTTTGCTTTTGAAGGCGATGGAGTGATTAAAGATTTTCCGGGTAACTATACTTTATATCGTGAATACAAGCAGAAAGAAGATTTGAACGTTTCTCGTTTCTCGTCACTGGAAAACAGGTCTGCTGAAACAAAAGACAGCCAGCAACGAACCAGCAACGAGAAACAATTAACGAGAGACGAGAAACAGAAATTTTCCTTCAAAGAAAAATTCGAATTCGAGCAACTCGAAAAAGAGATCCCCGAACTGCAAAAAGAAAAAACAGAGTTCGAAGAAAGAATGAACGGCGGCAATATGGATTACGATGCTTTGCAAAAAGCTGCCGAACGCATCAGCACCATTGTACAATTACTTGATGAAAAAGAAATGCGCTGGCTCGAGCTGAGTGAAAGAATTTGAGTAACTTTCAACACTGTCTCAATTTAAAGTTGTCAGGCTGAGCGTGTCGAAGCCGGTATGATTTTAAGTTAACCCGCCTTCGACAGGCTCAGGCTGACAGTCTGCTAACTTTAAAACAATGAACCAACGCTTTTACTCCCTCGATGTTTTTCGTGGCGCCACCGTGGCTCTCATGATACTGGTAAATAATCCCGGCAGCTGGGGGCATATGTTTCCGCCGCTGGCACATGCAGGCTGGCATGGCGTTACACCAACCGATCTTGTCTTTCCTTTCTTTTTATTTGCCGTAGGCAATGCCATGGCTTTTGTAATGCCTAAATTAGATGTAGCAGGCGAAGGCGCTTTCTGGAAAAAAGTAATTACCCGTTCGCTGCTCATATTTGGTATCGGCATGTTCTTAAACTGGTTCCCTTTTATAAAGTATGGCGATGCCGGTAATTTTGTCGCCAAACCTTTTGAGAACCTCCGCATCTTCGGCGTATTGCAGCGCATTGCTGTCAGCTATTTTTTCGCTTCGGTCATCGTACATTATTTTAAAGTGCGTGGGTCATTTGTAGTGGGCATGTTCATTTTATTGTTCTATTGGTTTTTATGTGTGGCCGCAAACCCATCCGATCCGTTTAGTTTAAATGGCTGGTTCGGCACCAATATCGACAAAGCGATCCTCGGCGAAAAACACATGTACCACGGCGAAGGCATTGCTTTCGACCCCGAAGGATTGATGAACAGTTTTGCCGCCATCGTGCAGGTAATACTGGGTTACCTGGTCGGTAATTATATTTTACAAAAAGGCAAAACACATGAAATGCTCAACGGCTTATTTGTTGCAGGCTGTGTGTTGGTGTTTGCCGGCTTTTGCTGGGATATGGTCTTTCCGCTCAACAAAAAAATATGGACCAGCAGTTATACCATTTATACAACCGGCCTTGCACTGCTCATTTTATCCATGATGATATACCTGCTCGACTTTAAAAATACCAAAGGCGCCTGGAGCCGTTTCTTTGATGTGTTTGGCAAAAATGCACTCTTCATTTTTGCCATGAGCGCCCTTATACCTAAATCACTTGCACTCATCCGCATAAGCAACGGCTTTAATGCTGCAGGCAAACCAAAATACCTCAGCCCCTTAAGCTGGTTTTACGAAACCCTCTGCAAGCCTATCTTCCCCGGCGACCCACGCATTGGCTCTTTAATTTATGCGCTTTGTTTTATTGGCATGATGTGGTTTTTAGCCTGGCTGTTGGATAAGAAGAAGATCTATATAAAAGTTTAGTTTTTTTGAGCCCGGCATTAGAGCATTGTGGAACTTCGGTGGCGTCGCACTCTTGTACATTATATCTTTGATGGTGTATAGGTCGGCTTGAACTTTAACCGAAAATTAAGCTTAAATCGATTATAATTCATAAATTTGCTTATGGCTAGAAAGTCAATATACACGAAAAGATTAGGGGGAGTAGTTGCGAGTGCTGCTCAATCAACATCTGTGGGTAAATATCACGTAATCTCTGGAGAATCAAAAAAGTGGACAGTAGTTTCAGAAGGCAGGGTACGTCCTGTAAAAGTTTTTGCAACACAGCGAGGTGCAGTCAATTTTGCGAAAAGAACCGCCTCCAGAATGACTGGAGTAGTTATTGTACACGGTAAAACCGGACAAATAAAAGATACTATTTCTTACGCTACAGTATAATTTTTATTACACCATTACATGCCTTTTAATAATAACGTATTTATTAATTGCCCTTTTGATTCAGATTATCGCCCATTATTAAAAGCATTGACTTTTACCCTTTTGTATTTGGAATTCGAACCCCTTTTATCACAGACATTCTCCTCATCAGCAATTCGGATCAATCAGATAAAACAGCATATTAGAAGTTCGAAATATAGCATTCATGATCTGTCACGAAGCAAAGCCTTAAAGAAAAATGAACTTCCTAGATTTAATATGCCATATGAATTGGGATTGGATATCGGTTGCGGGGAATATGGAGGAAAAAAGTTTTCAAGTAAAAGAGCATTAATCTTGGAAACAGAAAGGTATCATTATCAGAAAGTGTTGTCTGATATTGCTGGTCAAGACATAGAGAATCACAATGATGATCCAAATACATTGGTGAAAAAGGTTAGAAACTGGATTTCCGCAAATCAAACCGAAAAAAATATCTTAGGGCCAAGTGAAATTTGGATTGCATATAATCAATTTAATGCTGATTTGGCAACTACTTTAACCCCTACTTATACTCCGCAAGACCTAGATGAGATGCCAATAGGTGATTATATAAAATTTGCAAAAGGCTGGATAAATAATTTTAAACAACCTTAGATTTATACTGCACCTGCCTCCTTGATCAGTGTCCTACCGGCCGGAATGCAACTTCTCTGCTTCACCCGTTAGCCCCAACTGGCGCAAGGTACTATCTTCGCCGCCGTTGGTCTTCGCCCCAATCTCCGCCGTTGTCTGGTCTTATTGACCAACAACGAATAAACACATTAATTGCATTGCCCCGCCCTTCAGGGCAGGGATAAAATTCCTACTCCACAATCGGGCTTTAGCCCAATAATCTTATTTGGGCTAAAGCCCCGGAATACATACTCAACTCACTCCCCGCCCTGAAGGGCGGGGCAAATGAACTTACTAATTAGTTCAAAACAAAATTTCCAGGACAACCGCCTACAATTCCCATTTAAACGACAGAGTTTCCATAACAATCGCTTTCATTTCTTCGCCGTTGTTGGTCGCCTGACTAACAACTTTTTTCACTTCGCCGCCGATGGTCTTCGCCCCAGTCTCCGCCGTTGTCTGGTCTTATTGACCAACAACGAATAAATACAATTAATGGCATTGCATTGCCCCGCCCTTTAGGGCGGGGGTTAAATTCCTACTCCACAATCGGGCTTTAGCCCAACATTCTTATTTGGGCTAAAGCCCGGAATACATACTCAACTCACTCCCCGCCCTGAAGGGCGGGGCAAATGAACTTACTAATTAGTTCAAAACAAAATTTCCAGAACAATCGCCTACAATTCCCATTTAACCGACAGAGTTTCCATAACAATCGTTTTTATTTCCCAAATTATCGATAGTATTTCTCACACAATCGATATTAATTCCATTATTACCGCTAGTATTTCCTTCTGTACTACTATCATTTTCTACTTAGCTGAAAAAAATTCCTTATTCATACATATTCTTTCTCGTTTTTACAAAATATTTTCCTCTTTAGTTGCTTTTATAAAAAGAAATTATAATCTTACTCCCGGTTTTGCACAATATTTATCCAACTAAACCCTGATCGTTATGCTCACACTCAACCTCACACCCATTTTTAATGCAAGGGGCATTCAGCGCCCTTTTAGTTTTTTGGTAAAAGCCGGTATATCGGCCAAATCGGCCCATGGTATTCTAAGTGGCTCCATCCGTACTTTCCGATTAGATCATATTGAGTTGCTTTGCAACACACTCGTTTGCGAACCTAACGACCTGCTGGCCTGGCAGCCCGAAAAAACAAAAAACTACCTGCCAGATCATCCCCTTCATAAATTAAAGGCCGAACTGGCTGATGATACCTGGCAGCAAAAACTGGCAGCCATGCCCTTTAAACAATTAAAAGAAGTGATGAAGAAAAGCACTGAATGAAAATAATACGCCTTAATGTATAAACTCAAAAAGCTGTCAGTCTGAGCTTGTCGAAGACGGGTTGTAAGCTGAATAGCACCGGTTTCGACAAGCTCAACCTGACAGTATTTTTTCTCAACCCTTTTGCTATCCTCAGTAACTTGAACATAATCAACCCATTCTTTAACCTTCATTAACAATAAACCAAGTCCCTTTAACCCAATCTCCTCCTGTCTAAGAATATTTTCGTAGAAAATTAGACAGACATGAGAAAATTGTATTTTTTACTGGTATGCCTTTGCACTTTTATATCGGTTAATGCCCAAAAGAACGGAATGGTATCTGGTAAACTGATGGATACAGCGATCAACAAACCCATCGCCGGCGCCACTGTAACCGTGCTCGATAAAAAAGATTCCTCACTGGTAAGTTTTACCATGACGGACAATGATGGCAGCTTCGAAATAAAAGGCCTCGCCGAAGGATCATACCGTTTGCTCATCACCCATATCAATTACCACAACAGCAGTAAAATATTTACTGTTACTGCTGTTGATAAGAACGCTGCACTCGGCACAGTAGCCATGAACGATCTTACCAAAACCATGGCTGAAGTGGAAGTAACGGCTGAAGCGCCACCCGTTACCCTGCTCAACGATACCATACAATACAATGCCGGTTCCTTTAAAGTGCAGCCCAATGCCAATGTGGAACAGTTGCTTAAAAAAATGCCGGGCATCAAAGTTGAAAAAGATGGCACCATCAAAGCACAGGGAGAAAAAGTTGCAAAAGTGCTGGTAGATGGAAAGGAATTCTTTGGTAACGATCCAAAGGTTGCTACCAAGAACCTGCCTGCAGATGCTATTGACAAAGTACAGGTGTATGATAAACAAAGCGACCAGGCCCAACTTACCGGTTTTGAAGACGGCAATTATGAAAAGACCATCAACCTGAAATTAAAGAAAGATAAAAAGAAAGGCATGTTTGGTAAAGTGAATGCAGGCGGCGGCACCAAAGAAAGATACGAGGGCAGGTTCAATGTGAATTCTTTTAAAGGAGCCAGGCAGTTCTCTGCCATTGGCATGGGCAATAATACCAATGCCGAAGGTTTTTCTTTTATGGATATCCTCAACTTTACCGGCGAGCTTGGCCGTATGCAAAATGGCGGCGGCAACATTAATATCTCCATGAATGGTGACCAGGCAGCTTCTATGGGCATGAACCCCGGCGGAAGCAACAGCGGCATCAACACTGCCTGGGCAGGCGGCGTAAACTACAATAACATCATTGGCTCTAAACTCGATCTGCAGAGCAATTATTTTTACAACCGCTTTAATCCAAAGTCGGAAAGCCATGTACAAAGGCAGAATTTTTTGCCGGGCGGTTCGTCTTACTATTATAACGAAGATGCACTTGCAAATAACCTGAACAACAGTAACCGCTTTAATGCAAACCTTTTGTACCAGGTAGACTCATTCAATTCTATCCGCATCGTGCCATCATTCAGTTACCAGCAAACAGATAACCGTTCGCAAAGAAATTATCAAACATTATCTGCTGCAGGCCAAACTACCAATGAAGGTTTCAGCAACAGCCGTACAAACAATGGCGGCTATAATTTCAGGAATGATATTATCTGGCGCAAAAAATTCGCCCGCAAGGGAAGAACTTTTTCATTGTCCTTTCAATCCAGCCTTAATAAAAGTGATGGTGACGGAAGCCTCTCTTCCATCAACAGTTTTTTTGATACCAATGGCAGCCTGCTAAGGAAAGACACATTGAACCAGCAAAGTATTACCGATGCCAGCCTGCAGGGATACACTGCCAGGGCGGTTTACACCGAGCCGCTTTTTAAACGTTCGTTACTTGAACTAAGCCTTTCAAAAAGCCATACAAAAAGCACTGCCGAAAAAAAGACGCAGGACTACAACAAACAAAACGGAAAATATGATCTGATGAATAATTCGCTCAGCAGTGACTACGAAAATATTTATGCATACACCAATGCCGGCCTCCGTTTCCGCACGCAGAAAAGAAAATACAATTATGCATTGGGACTTGCATTTCAACAGGCCGATCTGAAAGGAAAGATCGTCAGCGGTATTACAGACTCCCTGATGAAAAAAACCTTTACCAATCTTTTACCATCTGCCAGGTTTCAATATAATTTTTCAAAGTTCAAATTATTGTCTGTAAACTACACGGCTTCCACCAATCAGCCCAGTATGTCGCAGTTGCAGCCTGTGCCCGACAACAGCAATTCGCTTAATATCAGGGAAGGGAATCCCGATCTGAAACAGGAATACAATCATACCATCATGGGCCACATGAATTTGGTGAGCCCGTTCAAGAACAGGAATATGTTCTTCTTCTTTAATGCTCAGTTCACCAAAAACAAAATAACCAATTACGATGTACTGGACCAGTTTGGTGTAAAGCGTACCAAACCTGTTAATGTAAATGGTGTGTACAATATCGGTGGCGAAGTAAGTTACAGCAGGCCGGTGAGGTTTTTAAAAGGAACAGTAGAGCTCAGCAGTTCTGCAAGGCTTGCAAGAACAAAGCAATTCATTAATACAGCAGCCAACAATATAAAAACATTTTCTGTGGGGCCTTCAATCAGGCTGGATATGAACCCAACAAACAAACTCAATATTGGTTTAGGTGCAGGATTTGATCATAACAAATCAAATTATTCATTGCAGTCGGCATTAAATAATACTTACCTGTCGCAGGATTATAATGCATCTATTGACTGGGAATTACCCAAGCGGTTCTTCTTCAGCACTGATTTTACTTATACCATCAACTCACAACGCTCAGCAGGCTTTAATTATAAAGTGCCTTTATGGAATGCATCAATCAGCAAACAAATGCTCAAGTTCAACCGTGGTGAATTGAAATTTGCTGTAAGGGATCTGTTGAATAAAAACATCGGCATCAACCGCAGCAGCAACAGCAATTATATTGAAGATGCAAGAGTGCTTACACTTCGCCGGTTCTTCTCATTAAGCTTTACCTACAGTTTAAATAAAGTTGGTTTGAATAGCGGAGGTAGCGGAGGCGGGATGAGAATAATTACGAGGTAAAAAATCTAAACGTTCTTCAATAAAGCCGTTGCAATTGCAGCGGCTTTATTATTCTCTACCATGTTATCGTATTTAAATTCTGAATAGTTATCTTCTTTTAAATCTATAATAACTGATTGCTCCAAAGCCGCATGGCTACGTATTTGCGCCAGCGCTGCATTCGCTTTTTGGGTTTGATATGGCTTCGCCATCAAACCCATACCGCCTGCGGCGGTACCAAAGCGAATGAGGCGCTTCTGCAAATACTGGTAAGAGTGGGGATCAATAACCTTGTTAGAATTTTTTAGCGTTTGCAATAGAAAGATATAATCAACTCTCTATAAGATCTGAAGAAGAATTGATTAAAAGAAAAATACTCAAGGCTTTTATCTTCGCACTCTCACCAGTACCTGTGTAAGGCGCATTATTTGGTTCGGTTTCGCCGAAGGCGGAATTGGAAAAATGCGTAGCATATTTTTCCAAAGAAGCAAATAGAGCGCCGTCACAGGTACGCAGCCCGCCGGCTGCGGAGGCGAATACAATTAGCTGAAAGGAGAATTGATAAAATTGAACTCACATAAATTTAACTTCTTAGATAAAAATTCGTAAAGGATCAAGATAAATAAAGCCGCTGCAATTGCAGCGGCTTTATTATATCCATTGATCTTTATTAATTATGCCTGATCTGAAAGCTTCCTCCTCCCTGGTTATTCTTTTGCATTTCTGCCAGCAATTTATCACGCTCTGCTTTAAACTCAGCCGGGGTATAATGTTTTTTACCTGTTGGTTCTTTTATTTCGGCAAGGTCGGCTTTTTCTGAAATGGAAGTGACCTTATATACCTGTTTACCTTTATTAATATCCATCTCTAAAATAAGGCCGGGCAATTGTCCCTGGTATTCGCCCGGGCCGGCAGGCACCGGTATATCATTGGTGAACCATGCAACAACAACAGCGGTATCCTGTATCTCTTTTTTTTCCATTACCCCATTTTCAATATTCATACGCATTTGTGTAGTGATCTTTTCTGTGGTGGCTTTCATGCAGGTATGGTTCATGATAACTTTTGTTTCACCCGTCATCTTCCATTTTAATTTGCCAACACTGTCATCAACAATAAAGGTCTTGTCCATGAACTCTTTTCTTTCAACACGCCTGCCATTTTCAAAATTGGTGAACAGTACATCATTGTTACCAGCCACGATCATTCTAACCTGTACACCATCTCCACCACTTATGTCATTGTCCTCATCCTTTTCAACGGTTCTCCACAAAGACTTCCGGGACCCGAATATCAGTTCCAGGTTATCCTTTCTTGTTTTGGGCATTTCCTGGTCCACGCCGTTAATATTAAAACGTGCCACCATCTGGCTTACCCTTTCATAAGTTACTTTACCTTCTTTTTGCTGCGCCTGCACAATGCCTGCGGTAAAAAACAGGCATCCGGCCATCATTATTTTTTTCATGTTTAATGTTTTTTCAAAACTAAACGAAGCGACAGTCAATATAAGTTAAGCCACCTTGGTTTTAGGTTAATAAAGGTTAAAGGCCTTCCTATTACTACCAATGAATTCCTACATTTGTTATGAATGAAACAAAAGAAGATCATACCCGGGCCGGCCTTAATGCTGCTGTCCATACTGGGCATTACCATGTTTATGTTTTATTGGCTTAAGGAGAGTTATCAAAGGGAAGAAAAGGCGCTGAACATAAAAACAGGTGCTGCATTTGAGCAAAGCATTAAACAATTGCAGGTTGCCAAGTTAAAGTTGAATGGTATTTCTCAGGATTCATCCCCCCGCCCGGGCCTGCACATAAAAAGGATGATACGTGATGTTGGTAAAGATGAATCTTTAATGGTAACCATGCCGGCCAAAAAAGGTCTTGTTTCAACCATTAATGTTATCCAGGGCAAATTAAAAGACTCTTTAAGAAAAAAACCCGGGCGTGTGATGATCTCGATCAACGAAACATCTTTTACGAAAGATTCTTTTAAATTCATTTCCGGCCCTCCTGCAAAAGATCATGAGAGATTCGTGCAGTTCTTATACAATATTGATTCGCTGCAGGATTCGCTGAGCATTAAAGAAATTGATTCTGCTTTTCGCAAGCAATTGGTAAAAGAAAAAACAAATGTTCCGTTCTCTATACTGCAATTAAATGGTATTGCCGGGCTAAAAGAACAAACAGATAATGCGGTAACGATCGGCTTTGCAAAACCGGTTACCTATAAACTCCAATTGGGCAATACGATTCCTTACCTGCTTAAAAGAATAACCCTGCCGGTCATTTTTTCCTTACTCTTACTAGGTATTACCATACTTGCTTTTGTTATGCTATACAGGAACCTCGTCAGGCAAAGACGCCTGGGTGAGATAAAGAACGAATTTATCAGCAACATTTCGCATGAACTGAAGACACCCGTTGCAACAGTTGGTGTTGCTATTGAGGCTTTAAAAAGTTTCAATGCCATGCAGGATCCGCAGCGCACAAAAGAATACCTCGATATTTCAACCAATGAATTGCAACGGCTGAGTTTGCTTATTGATAAAGTGCTTAAACTTTCCCTCTTTGAAAAAAAGGAGTTGGAATTAAGCTATGAAGAAGTAAACCTGCAGGAAATTGTTCAAGAGGTTTTATTGTCGCTGAAACTGCAGTTTGAAAAACACCAGGCTTCTTTTACAATTGATGCAACAGGTGACCTCCGCTTAAAAGGCGACCGGCTTCATTTACAGAGCGTGGTTTTTAATTTACTGGATAATGCTTTAAAATATGGAAAGGAAAAACCTGTGATACATATTGAATTGAAAGAAAAAGATAACGGGGTCCTGTTTACAATAAAAGATAATGGCATTGGAATAGCCCCCGAGTACAGGGAAAAAGTATTTGAAAAATTCTTCCGGGTGCCACATGGCGATACACACAATGCAAAGGGATATGGGTTGGGCCTCAGCTATGCCGCACAGGTCATTCAAAAACACAATGGCACTATCACTGTGGAAAGTCAATTAGGTAATGAAACAACTTTCATCATTCATTTGCCAAAGCAACAATCATGAGCGCTGTAAAAATTTTGTATGCCGAGGATGAGCTTTTCCTGGGAAAGATAGTAAAGGAAAGCCTGGAAAGCCGTGGCTATGAAGTTGTGATGGAAGCAGACGGCGGCAAGGTGACGGATCTTTTTAAAAAAACAACTCCCGATATCTGTGTGCTTGATATCATGCTTCCCAATAAAGATGGCTTTGCCATTGCTGATGAAATAAGGGAACTGGATAAAGAAGTGCCCATCATTTTCTTAACAGCCAAAACACAAACTGAAGATGTGGTAAAGGGATTTACCTTAGGTGGAAATGATTATATCCGTAAACCTTTCAGCATGGAAGAACTTATTGTGCGGATACAGAATCTACTCAAGTTAAAAACAACTGATACACTTAACAGCGATGTTTTTTCCATTGGCAAATATGCTTTTCAGAACAACAGGCAAATTCTCTCCATTAATAAAGAAGAAAAAAAACTTTCTTTCAGGGAAAGCCAGTTACTAAAAATGCTTTGTGAGAATAGAGAAAAAATAATTGACCGCAAAGATATCCTCAACCTGCTATGGGGCAGCGATTCTTTTTTCAACAGCCGCAACCTGGATGTATACATCACCAAACTTCGCAGCTATCTTAAAGAAGATCCTTCCATAGAAATAATCACCATTAAAGGGATTGGGTACCGGTTTGTAGCTTCTTAATCCAGCCTTTTAATTTGTTGCAGGGCTTGTTGCATTTCTGTTACCGGCAGATCACAGGTTTTATCCCGGCAAACATAGATCGTAGTTTGGCCCGGTACCAGTTTGTTTTCAAGCAAAGCCAGCTTACCTTCAGTCTTTCCTCCTAAGAAAATTACATTGGCCAAATACTGTTCATCAAATTGCTGTCGCTTACTTTTAAAGTCTTCGCCCATGATTGCCACTTCGTACAGTGGGCTTGTAAACAAAGCCTGCAGCATTCCCCAGTTTGCATAAAAATAAATATTGCGCAGTACATCGGCCTCCACATTGATCAGCATTTGTTTTGCTTTGCTGATATATTCATCCTTGCTTAAAAAATGTCCCAGCAAAAAAAGGTTCTTTGCCATTTCGCTGTTTGAGGATGGAATTACATTATCGGACAATTCCATTTTCCGTGCGATCAGGTCAGCATATTGATTATGCGTATAAAAAAACATTTGAGATACAGGGTCAAAAAAGTGCTGCTGTGTATAGACAGTAAGTTTATCAGCCTCTGTCAACCACTTTTCATCAAAGCTTGCCTGGTACAATTCAATAAAAGCCGCAATTGTAAATGCATAATCATCAAGCAGTGCATTAATGGATGCTTTGCCATTCTTATAATTCCGGGTCATTTCTCCATTGGCAGCAATGGCATTTTGCAAAAGAAAATTAGCATTGGCAATGGCCGCTGTTAAAAAACTTTCTTCACCAAAAACACGGTAAGCTTTTGTGTAACCGGTTATCATCAAAGCATTCCAGCTACTTAAAATTTTATCATCAAGGCCTGGTTTAACCCTGGCGTTCCTTATTTTCCTTAGCTTCGTTTTGCTTTCATCAATCTTGTATGTAAGCTCAGCAACAGAAATATTAAAACGATCAGCAACAGTTTCATCGGTTTCATTTCTTAATAAAATACTGTTGCCATGCTCCCAGTTACCATCGGCAGTAATATTGAAATAAGATGAAAATAATTCACTGTCATCTCCCAAAGCATCATCCACTTCAGTTTTTGTCCACACATAAAATTTACCTTCCACACCCTCACTGTCCGCATCCAGGGATGCATAAAATGCACCATCGGGTGAAGTGAGTTCCTGTTTTACAAAATCCAGCGTTTCGTAAACAACTTTTTTATACAGGGGATCTTTTGTTGCCTGGTAAGCATTTGCATACAGCGTTACAAGCTGTGCATTATCGTAAAGCATCTTTTCAAAATGCGGCACATGCCAGTCGGCATCGGTTGAATAGCGTGCAAAGCCTCCCTGCAGGTGATCGTAAATACCTCCCAAAGCCATATTGTCTAAAGTAACCGTTAATGCTTTTAAAGCTTCTTCATTATTACTCAAGTAATGATAATGCAGTAAGTAAGCCCAGGCTGATGGCATGGGAAATTTGGGTGCCCGGTTTTCCCCTCCTCTTGCAAGATCAATATTCGGCTTCCAGGTTTCAAATTGTTTATCAAGATCTGCAATTGAAAATTCTTTTCCGGTTTCTTTAAATGTAACCCTTTCAGTTACGTGAATACCTTGTGTAACCTGCTCTGCACTTTTCTCCAATGCTTCCGGTTTGTTTTGCTGCATATCAACAAAATATGCCAGCATACTCATCCATTTATCTTTGGGAAAATATGTGCCTGCATAAAATGGCCTCCCATCTGCCAGAGCCATCGCATTAAGCGGCCAGCCGCCACGGCCGGTTATCAGTTGTGCTGCAGTCATGTACACCTGGTCCACATCGGGCCTTTCTTCCCTGTCAACTTTTATACAGATAAAATTTGACAGGGAAGAAAGGCCCGATGTGGAATCTTCAAAACTTTCATGCTCCATTACATGGCACCAGTGGCAGGCTGCATAGCCAATGCTGATGATGAGCATTTTATTTTCGGCGGCTGCCTTTTGCAAAGCTTTATCGCCCCAGGGATACCAGCTTACCGGGTTATGGGCATGCTGCAGTAAATACGGGCTGCTTTCATGGATGAGGTCGTTGGTATATACAGGAATGTTGCTCATTGGCTTTTTAAAGTTAGCGATTGTAAAAATAAAAGCAGCAACCTAAACCGGTTGCTGCTTTTAAAAATTATGCAGAATTTGTTATTTTATCTTTGGCACTTTATTAATTACGTATTTGCCAAACTCTATCAGTTGTGATGGATTGATATATCCTTCCGAAATAGAAACAGACTTTTCCTCTGCATCCATGATCAGCAAGGTGGGGTAAGCACGGATCTGGTATTTTTGTGCAAAGGCTAATCCATCCCCCCTTTCCATATCCAGCGCTATATTAATAAAGTTTTTATTGAAGAAATCGGCAGCGGCTTTATCGGTAAAGGTATTTTGCTTAAGCATCCTGCAGGGGCCGCACCAGGTTGTATAAGCATCTATAAAGATCATCTTCTTTTGCTTTTTTGCTTCCTGCAATGCTTTGTTCCAGTTTGCTTCAACAAATTGGATCCCCTTATCACTTGGTTTATCCAATTCCACTTTACAGGTGCTATTATTTTGTTTTGGTGTAAAGGCAAAGAAAATAACAGCTGCTGCAATCAGTAATCCTGAAAAGAAAAGTTTATTATTCATCGTTTATTTTATTAAAGCTGCAAGTTTGTTTAATCTTTCCAAACAATCAACTGCTTTAACATTTCATTGGTAAGATGCAATAGCGCAGGAGGTGAAACTGTTTATTCTATGTTATTAAAATTTAGGGCATGCGATTCCTGAGCTTATAAAAGGCTTACAGGCATTTTCGCTGTTTGTGTTGTATGTATCTTGATCCCAAGTAATACCCAGCTCAGAGCTACCATGGTTATTTGAATATCTTAACCCGCCAATATTGGCATCATGAGCAATGCCCGCCCGTATTTTACTTGTTTTATTATCTCTGCCTGAAAGATTAAATTTTAACGATATGCCTAAGGCATCTGGGTTAGGTATATCGCCCGACCTGTACCATATACCCAATCCAATATCAATTACATTTTGTGTTACTTCTACTCCAACCTGCATCAGTTTGTTTTTTTGTTGTTTGCTTCCGTTTGCTATAATACTATATGTCCAGTCGGTAGCCAACGGGCCTGAGTACATCAGGTTTGCCGACCAAAGCACCGGTACAATACTACGGTTTGCATCATTTGTTCCTATCAGGGATTCATCAGGGCGGTTAACATGTTTAGCACTTATCCCAACAAGCCAGCGGCTTTTATCTTCATTTGTTCTGTAATTAAAGAACAGGCCTGCGCCTGCATCAAAGTACCAGCGGCTATTATTAACAGGCAGGTCTGCACCTGTTTCCACACCGGGAATAATTCCTCCGGCGTTAACCTGGTCAATAAAAAGAAGGTCTTTATAATCAATACGCCTTTGTACCATACCAAATTGAAAGGCTCCGCTTAAAAACCATTTGGGCAAACCGCTGTAATTATTTGCAACCGATCCAGTACCGGGGCAAAAAGTATATGCATAAGATGCGTAGATCCCATTTTTTTTAAGATAGCCTTCGCTAGATGTTGTTACCATTAAACCAATACCGCTTTGCAAAGCCGGTATAAATTTGTCTACAGAAAAAACGCCATACGCAAACCTGGATGGCGTGGCCCACCACTGGCGGCGAAAAATTGCACTGATCCTGAAATCATGTTCTCCGGCACCTGTGGCTGCCGGGTTAAGATAAACAGGCGACATATATGGCTGCGTAAATGCAGGATCCTGTGCAAAAGCTTTATTTTGCGCTAAAGCCATTATCAGCAGTAAGATTAAAAAATATTTATGCCTTTTTTTCATTTAATGATCGTTTAAAAAAATCACCTTAATATGGTAATAAAGCCCTGCTTTTGCAGCTGACCTGTTTTAGGGTTTGGCATACCTTTCCACTCGGTACCGTTTTTGTAATGTGCCTGAATTTGCCAGCTGTAAGCTCCTTGTTTAAGATTCACACTTCCGCCCGGCCAGTTACCATTCCAACCTTTATTGGGAGAACCGTTTGCATCCAAACTCGTAGTTTCAAAAACTTTTTGTCCCCAAATATTATAGATGGTTAAATGATAGTCGCTCAATCCTTTTCCCAAAGGCAAAAACTCTCTTAATTCTGCCTTAGCACATCCGGGGCAAAAGGCATTGGCAACCCACAAATAACCCGGCACATACAATATATAAATTTTTACCGAATCGGTTAAAACGCAACCGGAAGCATAATCCTTAACGATCATTTTTACTTTGTAGGTACCAGTATCTCCATATTCGTAAGTAACAGGTGTGCCCGAAAGCTGCTGCCCGTTCCTGTCGCCTGTTATCCAGGTATAAATTGAATTGGGGAGTGCTGTTGCAGTATCACTGAAGGTAAATGTTCTGTTAGGCTGCGTTTGAACAAGCGATGGCGAAACAGTGATGTGCCTGGCTGCAATTGTTTTAATGGTAAGATTACCTACAGACACCGTATCGCCACAACCAAATACATTACGAACATAAACTTTTACACCAAATATATTGGTAGACGGGATACCTGAAGGAACCGTAAAATGATGGCTGAACGGATTGCCATTACCCGAAAACTGATTATTAATAAACCATTCATAAGTTAACGGAGTTGCACCACCGGCATCAGCCGTAACACTAAAGGTTAAGGTAGTATCAGCATTACAGATAATAACATCAAAGGGTGCAAATACAACATCGGGCTTTTTGCTCACTGTAATTTGCCGGGTACTGCTGTCTTTGCAGCCTGCAATATTTTGCACAACCAGTTTAATAGTATAAACTCCCGGCGTATTATAGGTATATGCTGCCTGCGGGCCGGTAAAATGAAATACACCAGGTGCTACCGTAGCATCATAAAAATACCAGTCAACCTGTAAGGCACTTGCAGCGTTTGAAGCAACTACATTGATTGTATATGGAATACAGGGCGGCGAAGTAGGATTAACTACCAAAACCGATGGAATGCGGTCAACAATGGTTACTGTTACAGCCAGCGCCGTATCTGTACAAACAACGCCAAAAGTGTTAATACGTTTTGCAACAAGCTTTACTAAGTAAGTCCCGCCGGAAAGATAAATATGAGAAGCGTTAAAGGAAGCAGAAGTATTACCATCTCCCCAAATCCATTCATAAGCGTTTGCATTGATGGAAGTATTGTTTGTAAACAACGATTCGCCGGTGCACAATAAGGTCTTCTGTAGTGTAAATGCTGCAGTTGGTTTTTCATAAACTGTAATTTGCCTGGTTACGGTTGTATCTGTACAATCATTTTTCAGTTTTATCCTAACATTGTAAACTCCTGAGTTAATAAAAGTATGGCTAAAAACAGATTGGCTGTTTGGAATAGTATCCTTAAATCCATCATCATAGTCTATATATAACAGGGAAGCGCCCAAAGAGCTGTTTTGAAAAAAAGCAGTATGAGGCCTGCATCCGTACAGATCGGTTCCGCTAACTGTAATATGCTGTTCAATATTCAGCGGCGATACGACTATGTTCATGTACTGTGTATCCCTGCCACAGCGGTTCTCCATGATCAGGCGGATTGTGAATGTGGTAACAATTCCCACATTATAAGTATGAAAAACATTGCCGGTACTAAATGTGATATCTGTTGTACCATCTCCAAAATCCCAATAATAAGTTGTGAAAGCATCCTGTCCGAAAGAATTATTTATAATAGTGTCTTTAAAAGGAGAACAGCCTGTTGGGATGGAAGTAAATCTTGCTTTGGGGTTTGCATAAACCCTCACACTATCAATTTTAAATAAAGTATCGCAGGCTGTTATAACTCTTAAGGTAATTATATAAACCGTATCCCTGAATAATGGGCTTGGTAGAAAAGTAACAGGAGCCGGTTGAACCTGTGTGCTGTTTGGAGAACCATTACCAAAATTCCATAAATAAGTTGATCCGTTTAATACGGTAATGGGTGTTGTAGTATTATTAAATGAAACAATTACAGGGCCACAGGCAGAATCTACATTTTTTGTAAATGAAGGAACCGGCCTTTCCATGGTGCGTAAAATAAGGCTTGACGTATCATCTTTACAACCATACTTACTTTTTGCAATTAAAGTTATAATTACAATATCGCCCGGAGCAGTAATTGAAAAATTAGGCACAGCAAGCCCGGTTCCAATGGGCGCTCCATTAGCAAGCCATATATACTGAGCCTCATCGTTTGCATTTTGATACCGGATAACAGTTAGATGCTGGTTAATATTAAATGGTGCACAGCCAATGGCTGTGTCGGTAACAAACTCTGATTTTGCATTGGGGTTTACAACGAGAGAAACTGCCTGGGTATTGGTACAGCCATTGTCAACCATAGTAATATTATAAATAACCGTAACCGGCGAATTTGTTGTATTGATAAGTGTTTCATTTATTAAAGCACTTCCTCCTGAATTTGGAGGGTTGCTGATACCAGCTACTAGTGGTCGATCCCAATCAAAACTTGTATTGGCTGTTGAACTTACAGATGTATAAATAAATGGCGTATTGGTACAAACAGCAGGCGGGTTAAGCGGGCTTGTGAGTTGTGGTTTTGCTTTTACAGTTACTGCTACCAAAAATGGCGTACCGGCACAACTGCCCCCTGCTAACGGTGTTACAGTATAAGTTAGTATTGCTGATACATTGATCGTATTTATAAGCGCCTGGCTGATGCTGGCCTGACCAACCGGTTGTGTACTTCCGCCTGTAATTGCACCGGGTGGTGTACTCACGGGATTTATCCAGGTATAAACAGTGCCGGCAGGTATTGCATTACCCGGTGTAGCGTTAGATGGCGTAACTGTAAAAACATCACCACTACAGATTAATGCCGTTTCATTCTGAACTATTGGCTTGGGATTTACTGTAACCACCAGAGTAAATGGTGCCCCCACACAATTACCGCTGGCTCCCGATGTTGGCGTAACTGTGTAAGTTAATGTTGCTGATGTAGATAATGTATTGGTTAATGTTTGGCTGATACTGGTTTGCCCAACTGATTGGGTACTGCCGCCTGTTATTGCACCGGGTGGTGCACTAACAGGGTTTATCCAGGTATAGGTAGTTCCTGCAGGTACCACCGTAGCTGCATTTGGTACTCCGTTAACAGGCGTTACCGTAAAAGTATTTCCACTACAAATACCTGTTGTTTGAGCAGGTATAGTTGGTTTCGGATTTACTGTAACAGTTACAGTAAAAGTTGCTCCGGCACAGTTGCCGCCGGCACCAGATGTTGGCGTTACTGTATAGGTTAATGTAGCCGGGGTATTGGTTGTGTTTGTGAGGGCCTGGCTGATATTGGTTTGGCCTGTAGCCTGCGCACTGCCGCCTGTTATTACACCCGCAGGTGCGCTTACAGGATTTATCCAGGTATAAGTTGTTCCGGCAGGTACTATTGTTGTTGATGTGGGAACTCCGTTAGCAGGTGTTACAGTAAAAATATCGCCACTACAAATTATTGCAGCCTGGGCAGGTATGGTAGGTGCAGAATTTACTGTTACCGTTATTGTAAATGGAGTACCGGTACAACTGCCTGCTGTAGCAGGTGTTACTGTATAGGTAAGCGTTGCCGGGGCATTGGTTGTATTTGTAAGTACCTGGCTAATGCTGCTTTGGCCAGTAGCCTGTGCACTGCCACCAGTTATAGCGCCCACAGGGGCACTAACGGGGTTAAGCCAGGTGTATGTAGTACCAGTCGGTATTATATTGCCGGGTATAGCAACTGATGGTGTAACAGAAAAAGCAGTACCGCTGCATATAGTTGCAGTAGTATCCTGTACAAAAGGTTTTGGATTTACGGTTACGGTTATAGCAAATGCTGTACCTATACAATTACCGGCAGCGCCTGATGTTGGCGTTACTGTATAAGTTAAAGTGGCAGATGCATTAGTTGTGTTTATTAATGTCTGGCTGATGCTGCTTTGGCCAACCGGTTGAGCGCTGCCTCCCGTTATAGCGCCTAAGGGGGCACTTACAGGATTTGTCCAGGTATAAGTAGTTCCGCCAGGCACTACCGTTGCTGCTGTGGGTACTCCATTAGCGGGAGTTACGGAAAACGAATTTCCACTACAAATCACTGCCGTTTGCAACGGAATGGCAGGTTTAGGATTTACGGTTATTTTGAATGAATCTGATTTTAAACAGGCACCATTTCCTGCCTGTACCCTAATGATACCAAAAATTGGAGTTATGCCCGGATTGGTAGCTGTAAAAGAAGGAATATTTGCAGGAGGAGACCCGGCACCTAACCCTATTGCCGGATTACTATTCGTCCAGGTAATAGTAGCGCCGGCAGGCACACTTGATAAAGCTATTGGCCCAACAACAGTACCGGCGCAAACTACTGTATCAGCAGGAACCACAGGAGTGGCTGCTATACTTACATTCAAAGGGGTGGTAACGGTAGTTGTACCGCATTCATTTGTTACAGATAAGGTAATGGTATAATTTCCTGAAGTACTATAAGTAATGCAACCCGGATTGGGTGAATTAGAAGTTGCAGGGCTTCCGCCCGGAAACGACCAGTCAAAAATAGATGCAGCATCAATATAACAGGCAGAAGTTTGTGTGGGAGTTACACATTGACCAGCACAAATTGCTACTATTGGGCTAAGATTTACTGCCGGTTTTCCTTTCACCGTAATTTGTTGCGTTGCTACTACAGAAGAGCAGCCAGCAGCAGGTGCAATAGCAATTAACCTGATTGTATAAATTCCGGGATTATTAAATAAGAATTGGGGATTTACATCCGAAGGGTTGAAAACAACACTACTTGTATTTGGTAAACAACCGTTGGTTGGAGTGTAAGTAACGGACCAATTATATGTATTTTGCCCGCAAAAAGGAGTTGGGGAAGATGTATTGGTAGCATTTACAGTAAATGGAGCACAGCCGGTATTTTGATTAACTATAAAGGAAGCAACTGGTGTTGGGTTTACACAGATAGTTTTGGTAATGGAGTCAATACCACAAAGTAGTGTATCAGTTGGTGCACTTGCCCCAACCTTTAGTTTAATAGCATATACGCCAGGCACAGAAAAATTCAATCTCAAAATATTTGTTCCGTTACTCCATAATGCCGGGTCATTTAATCCATTGTCATCGCCTAAAGGGCCAGAGATAATTGTCCAACCGGTTGCAGGGTTTATAGACCATATTTGTTTACCAGAACTGCAATCACCCCCACCCGGACTACCATTTACACCATCATTTGTAAAACTAACTGTTGTATTAACACATGCTGTGTCATTGGGTGAAATAGCAAAAGAAGGAACTGGCTTGTTGGCAACATAAATAGGTACAACTGCAGCCGATGTTGTTGCACAAGGGTTAGAAGCAACTATTACAGCCGAGAAAGAGTTAGGGTACGTGTTTGAGCCATTTGAACTGGTTGTACCACAACTGGACCTCGTAAAAACATGTGTTACACTTGATGGGGGTGGGTGGCTGAAAGTGTCTGGTACGGAACCATCATTAATAGTAAATATATAAATTGTACTGGGAGGATTTGACGCTGAATAGGAAATTGGAAAAGTTAAAGAAGATTGCATGCAAACATCGGTTCCTCCAGGATTACCCAATCCGACACCAGGATTATTACTGCCTACAAAAACATAATACTTAGTAGTATCAATACAAAAATTAGGCCCTCCGCCAGAAACAATAAAAAGAAAAGAATCTATACCTCTATTGAAGGTATGCGGTATAGGTGTTAAAAATGCAGGATCATTAAAGGGATTTGATGCATCACTAAACCAAAATATTTTATAGTATACATTAGTAGGTTTTGTACTTGAATTATTTGTAAAAGTTAAAGTAGCATTTGGGTTTGATGTGCAAACTCTAAAATAGGGTAATCCATTATAAATTGTAGCTCCAGTGCCGTTTAACTGTGTTCCGGGCCGTTGCAAATTTGTTATGTCAATAGTTATAGAATCTTTACAACCATTACTACCTGTAACAACCAATTTAACCGGAATTAACTCTGAACCCGGCCCAGGATTGCCTACAAATTTATGTACCGGATTAGTTGTTGTGGATGTATTATTAGCTGCTCCTGAATTCGGGTCACCAAAATCCCATACATAAGTTAATCCTGTGCCTGTTGAAGTATTTGTAAAAGTTACCGGTGTTTTGGCACAGGTATTATTTGGCGTAAATGTGAATGAGGCTACGGGTTTTGAAATTATACTAACAACAACTGGCCCCAATGCAGGCCCACTACCATTTAAAATAACTGTATAACTACCAGCTAAAGTAACAGTATATGTATTTAAAGTTGCACCGGCTATATCAACACCGTCCTTTTGCCATTGATAAGTTGGGCTGCCGGAAGTGCCGGTAACAGTAAGTACCTGACTGCTTCCCTGGCATAAATTTATAGGACCCGCTGGTGTAATAGACTGGCTGCTTATTTCTAAAATAAATATCAAAGAAAACAGAAAACAAAAAAGCGTCTTCATAGTAGTGAGTTAAGCAATTAAAAATCCGGTTGCTAATATTTGCAAAAAATGTTGTGGAAATTAGTTTAATTAAAAATACATTATTTTTTATGTATAAAATTAATTAAACATTAAATTATGCTTTATTCATCAAAGATGGTTCTTATCATTTCACTTTTGTTTCAATACGTGCATCATCCAAACTGACTATTTCAATAGCCAATGATTTAAAGCCTGAAAGCAGATCTGCAATCTGGCCTGCAGATAATGAACCATTCACTAATAACTTACCTGTATTTGCAGAAAATGTTTTCTTTACCTCTTTTATTTTTGAGTTGGATTTGAGATATGCCTCAAGCGATTGCATCTGGCTATATGTAATATTGCTTACAATTATTTCGGTACCTGCGGCAACTGGCTGGTTTGAGGCTTTTTGTGTATTTCCACTTGCGTCTTTAAAAGAAAAACTCCTGTTACACAATTGATCCAACATATAGTTGGCCATTTTAACACTGGCATTCTTTAAGGCAATTTTTGCTGCTACGGCATCTGCCACATCAACTCCACCTGCTATACTTGTATTAGAAGCCATAATTGTTGCATCTTCGGTTGCAACAGCCCTTAATTCAATTTGTCCACGGTAGCTAACCATTCCGTTATTGTTGCCCACCGGCTCCGAAACCGCCACCCCGGTAATAATGATATGTGCACCAAGCCTTTGGCCTGTGGCTGCCAACTGCGCAATATCATCATTGCCACCGAGCGAATCCATTTTCAGGCGCAGCTGATTGGCAATTTTCGGGTCAATTACCCGGTATCCCGTTTCAATAAATTTTTTTATGATCTCATTTTCGGCAGTGGCCTGTTCAACAACAACCGGTTTAAAAATAGCTGTAGATGGTTGTTTTGACTGATTATTATTGTTACTTGTACCGTTTTTATTAGATCCAAAAATATCCCTGATCACATCACGTGTTAATTGCCTGTCTGCTCTTTTTTCATCAGCTTCAATTTCTGCCTGTGTACGCTTGTCAAGGTTTTGCCTGTTGGTAGTTGATCCCTGGAGCTGTGCTTCGGGTATCAGGATCATAATTTTAGGGCCACCACCATTTTGTAACATGGTGCAGTTGGCAGAAGTGTATTTTTTTGCTTCTTCCAGCTTTACCGGTTTGGGTATTTCAATTTCATCTTTCGCATCAATCATTAGCTCCACAGCCTTTATGATGCCTTTTTCCATGGCATTGGATACAGCCCTGTCGCCGCTGTTTGAATTTGATTTAACACCACCAAACAGTACATTTACTTTTGCTGAAGCTTCGCCTTTTGCATTAACTGATTTTGAAAACAAAACCTCCCCGGTTTGCGGGTTCAATAATTTAATTATAAACCCTACTGTCGCATTACTTTTTCCTACAGTTACGGGCCCGTAAGAGCCTCCGTTAGAGCCCCTTGCAAACTCAGTAACCTCACCTGTGGCAATCAATTGTGCCCCCATAAGCTGGCCGGCTCCGGGGCCTGTACCATCGGTAAAACCCTCCTGCCCTACAGCGATCTCATTGTTCATATCAGACATATTCCGGTTCGACTCCAATACTTTGAAACAACTCGTTTGCTGAATGGCGGCTGTGAGCATGGTTGCCATTTCCTGGCCAAATTCGCCATAGGCTTTATTGGTGCTTACACTGAACCTGGCAACTTTTACAGTTACCTTATCAGCCGATGGTATTCCTTTACACCGTTCAGTAACTTCTTCAATAGTAATATCAGCCTTGTCTTTATTTTTCTTTTGAGCAAAAAGCGGTGAATTAACCAGTTGAAAAATTGAAAACACTAAAACCAAATTGTATACTTTTTTCATATTGCTGATTTGTAGAAGTTTAAAATATGTACCTGAGTAAGCTGGTTTTAAATAGGGTACGAACCGGAAAGGGATAATGTTCAGGCATAAAATTCCTGTGGTGATAAAACTAAAATACTTGCATTGATAATTTTGTACCTGTACAGGGTACAAATCAATTTCTATCTTAGCTATGCGCCACCTGCCATTTTTTTACAGATTTCTTTTTGCCTTGTTTTTTAAACAGTTTTTTTAGCGGCCTGCACAAATACATTATGATGGTATAAGCCATGTTGGGAATGGTTACAGGCACCAGCACCAAAACCCCGTATTGCTCCCTGAAACGGGGATTGATGGATAAAAAGTAGGCCACATCGGGATTTTGGGATTGGTTGATCCTATCAATATCTGATGGTTTGAACTTTACCTCGAAATGGATTTTTAAAACAAAAGAATCCTTTTCATCGCCAGGTAATTGCATAGCCTTCAACAGCTCATTTTTTAACGCAAGTATTTTACCCGGATTTTTCCTGTTGCTGCGTGGATAACACTGCAAAGTATACTTACAGATCATGGCATACATAAGTGGGTTAGCCATAAACCCCGCCACATACACCGGTGTAAAAAGGTGCTTTAATTTATACAGGATGTACTTAAAAAAAAGACTTTGTAAAGGGAACTTTCCGTTCTTATGGCTGTCCAGCAGCCCGAATGCCGAGCGGAGTATCACTACTTTTTTTCCATCCACCTTTCTTGGATATGCAGCAGCAGTTGCAAAACCAGCCAGTTCATCTTCCCGGTAAATAAAACTGATATCAAAACTATCAGGGTGCAAACCAAACAGGTATTGTGTAAACTCCTCTTCGGTAAGATCGGGGTTAAGTGTATTCTGAAAAATACCGTATAAAATTTCCAGTGAATGAGGAGAAGTATTTACATCACTTAAATCGAAATTTTTAATTGTGAACATAGTATTTGATTTAGCTTTCTGTAATTGACAGTGCAAAGTGCTTAACTGCCTTTTCAACATAAAAGTGTTAAATCAAATTCTGTAAAAAGTTCCTGGAGGAAAATCAACCGGTTGGAAGTGAAAATACGGCACTTAAAGCTGCAGTTTGTTAAGGATCGCCTTCAATTCTTCTGTACGGTATATATCAGCTATTTCAAAACGTTCTTTACCCCTAAAGTAAACCCATTGGCTCCTGCCCTTTCCATCAAGGAAGTTGGTGTTTATGATCCTGTCGCCTGTAAAACGAACAAAGTTTATGGGAAGTTCATCAGAAAAATCTTTTAAGGATTTATGGCTCACATATTTTTGGGCGTTCTTCATTTCCAGGAATACATGGTTTTTATTGCCGGGCATGGTTTTAATAAATACCAGCTCATTCAAAAAGATACGCTTCATACTGAAAGAGTCATCAGCTTCTCCCTTTTCATTAAATCCCTTTACATAAAGAAAAATACTTTCTTCCCGCCGCTTTGCTGCAGCTTCTGCCAAAGGCAGCAGCAGGCCCAGTGTTATCCGCAATTGCTCCAGGTTGTATGGCTTTTCAATTTTTTTTGTAAACCCGTCAACACCCAGTAAAGATGCCCGGCGTATATTTTCGCTGGTAGCATAACTTGATAAAATGATAACAGGACTGTAATAATTCTCCCTGATATAAGCGGCAATATCAAGCCCGTCTTTTTCGCCCCTGATCTGTATATCCAGGATGGCGATATGCGGTATCTCGTTTTCGCACATAGCTATGGCGTCATCATAGTTATCAATGAGCATTTTATCCGGTAATGAAAGTATTTTAAACCCTTCATCTTCCAGGAATTGTTTTACATCCAGGTAATTCAGTGCCTCATCTTCCACTAAAAGTATTTTGATCTTCTCTCCACTCATATTAAAGGATTTGTCAGGTAAAATAGAATTCAAAACTAACCCCCGCTTCAGATCTTTCGGTCATCCTGGCCCGCAATTGTTCAGCCAAAGCTTTTACCAGCAATAACCCCCTGCTGCTTGTATTACCCAAGGGCCTTGTGAAACCGGTGCCTGAATCGGACACCTGTAGTTTATAGCCGCCCTTTGCATCTTTTTCACATACCACGTTTATCATACCTCCCTGCTTTTCTTTAAAAGCGTACTTAAAAGAGTTTGTAACCAATTCGTTCACGATAAGCCCGGTTATACCGGCCCTTTTTCCTTCCATAATAACCGGCGCAAAAACATTTACCTCCACATGAGTATTACCATATGCTTTTTGTAACCTGTTGCAGATTTCCAGAAAGTAATCCTGTAGCTCAACATTTTCATCTTTTTTTGAGCTTAACATCTGGTATAAGATCATTAAGGGGTCTATTCTTTCTTCCAGTAAATTAAAATGTTGTTTATCGCCTGACTGTGATTTTACGATGCGTATAATTGAATTAATGGTGTTGAGTGTGTTTTGTACCCGGTGATCGGCTTCTGCCTTAAGTACCTCAACGGTTTTCTTCTCCGCTACAACTCTTTTTCTTTGCCCATTGATCTGGTACAGGATGATAACCACCGCCAGGGCGATCACAGATACGAGAAAGATCAACCAGTTTTGCCTGCCTATTTTCAACTGCGAGATTTTGTTTTCATTGATAACATTCTTTAAACTGTCGTCTTTTATTTTAGTTCTGTAACGGGTTTCCATTTCTGTTATTTGCCGGTTGAACAGTTCGTTATACCGGCTGTTGAAACGTGGCAGGTCGGCAGTATAAGGGTTTATACCTTCGAGGTCCTGTTTTTTATTCCATAATATGCTATCCAGTTTCCCTGTACGTACATATTTTTTTAAATCCCCGGCTTCGGCTTTTGATAAAAGATCTGTAGTTTCTGCCCTGCTTATTATGCTGTCTGTAACTTCCCGGGGAAGTTGATCAGTAATATCTTTTGCGGCGCTGTCAATCAAACTGCTGACCGATTTTATATTACCTCTGTTTACTTCCCTTAATGCCTTATAGGATAAAGCGATCGTACTTAACATTTTATTTGGATCCTTTATTAAAAAAGAATCTGCTTTATTAAAATAAAAATCAGACTGGGTAATATTGCCTGCTGCACCATAAATCTTTCCATAGTTTAAGTATGTGTTGGTAATACCAAAGTTGTATTGAAGTGAGTTATATATCTTATCGCTTTTACCGGCAAAAAAAAGTGCTTTACTGTATTCTTTTTTTACCATGTAGATATCAGCCATCATCAGGTACATTTCAGCTTCCAGCAGGTAATACTTCTCCGCCTTATATAAAGATGCAGCTTCAGTAAAATAATCTGCGGCTTTGTTAGTATTACCTTTCATCTTATTTGTATAACCAAGGATGTATAAGCAATTAGCTGTCTCATAAGCATCCGTTTTTCTGAAATAGTCCAATACCTCAAAAATGGGAATTTCCTTATCCATTTGTTTATATCCAAAGCTTTGCACCCAGAATATAGATTTGTATAGCATGGCCTTCCAAAACTCGTCTTTATACAATTCGGCATATTTTAATGCTTTCTTATATTGATTGCCGGCATCATTAAAACGGTAGCTTTTTACCAGGTAGAAACCTTCTTCATAATTTGCCAGTATTATCAGACGTCCGTAATCATTGTTTTTCAGCAACTCAAATGATTCATCAATTAATTTCCGAGCTTTTTCGGACCGGTTAATTATACAAAAATCATGAGAAGTATTGAGTAGATTGACGATCAGCAGCGAATCATTTTTACTAAGGCGTGCATATTCAATACTCAATGAATCATATGTAAATAACACAGGCGCCCTGCCCCTTCTTTCGGCATTTGCAAAAGCACTGTAACATAACGCTGTTAAAAATGCAGACTTGTAAGCTGTTGATATTTTTAAAGCGCTATTGATGGATCTAATGCAATTTGAAGACCCGGACTTAATACAATTACCTGCTGCAGACAACAGTGCCCTTACTTTTATGGAGTCCTGCCTGTAGGATTTTCCCTGCGAAAGGTTGGTTTCACCTCCGGTATTTTGTTGCGAATAAAGTTTTGGGGTTGTAGCAAAAAAACAAAATACAACTATTACAAAATATTTTTTTTTAAGCTGGTACATTGTAATGGGTAATCTTGTTACACCGGTAAAGTTAATGCTGCAACAAACTTTATTCAAGCAAGTTGTATTAAATTTTGGCTTTCATCTTAATTTATCTACAGCAAGCCGTTCTTTTGAAGATAAACAGCAGCTTCTGATGCTGATGAAAATTCGAAATGAAAATATGCCCTGGCTTTATTAAGGAAACGTTTGCAATAAGTATCTATGGTATTGGGAGATTTGTTAAGTATGCCTGCTATCTTTTTTTGAGTTATGCCAGGGGTGTAAGCAAGTAACCTCGCTACATGAAATTCGTTCACAGAAAATATCTTAAGGCCCAGAAATTTTTCCAACACCTGTTGCATAACAATTTTACCCCTTTCTTCTTCCGGTTTTCCTTTATCAGTAAAAAAAACCGGCGAAAGCGGTTCTCCACCATATTTGCCAACTATCGTAAATTCATTCAGGTACTCTGTCAAACGGTTTTCATTATCATATTGAAAAACAGAAGCCGTTCTTTTTAAAAGCAGGTATTCGCCGTTATAATGCTTTAAAGCAGTAAGGCTACTGTAACGTTGTACCATAAATTCAAGGCTAAACAGGCCCTTACATAAAATATCTATCATCTGTACAAAAACTGTATGCGCTGTCTTTTGCAGTCCCGGGTGAACCAGTTTCCAATACTGTTTAAGTGTAAACTCCTTTTCCGGGTATCCCAGCCAGCGTTCTATACCTGCTTTATGGGTAATTTCAAAAGTGGCCAGGTCAACAACAAAGAAAAAACGCTGGCCGCCAATTGTTCTTTCAAGAGAGGCCAATTCATCTTTTTGTAACCTGGGAGAAACAATATATTTATTTACCTTTTCCGGCAGCAGATCTATTACATAACTTTTAAGTTTTTCAAAATCTGCAGGGTCTAAATTCTTATCCATTTTTGTATAGTAAGCAGTTTTAAAAATCTGGCATAAGAAAATTACGCAATTTTTACAGTTACAGGCAATAAAAAACCCTGAAGTAATGATTACCTCAAGGTTCTCTGATAAATGTTTGGTAGCCCCGACAAGAATCGAACTTGTATCTAAAGTTTAGGAAACTTCTATTCTATCCATTGAACTACAGGGCCAAATCTCAAATTTTGGATGGCAAAAATAACAAAGTTTAATAACACTTCAGCTTAATAATTATTTTCATTTTCTTCATTTAATTTAAGCGGGCTTTTGCAATGATGGCTCTTTCCTTTTTAATTACAAATAAAACTTAAAATGCAATTTTATTCACGATTTTAAGTGATTTACACATCCGCAATATATTATGAAATACAGTTAATATATATTATCTTCATTTTCTATAATGTTTATTTAGCCCTTTAATTATACTCCTGGCTACAATTAATAACTGCATATGAATAAAGTTTTATCCGATTCAACCGATTGGGACGAATTATTAGATTTAATTGGAGACAAACAGGTTACACCAATAATTGGTAAAGAAATGTACAAGTTTAAGGAAAATGAAAACCTTGTACCTATTGAAGAATATTTATGCCGAAAAATACTTGAATCCTATAAAGCCTCAGATCAATCTTTTCTAAAATTATCACTGGCAGTTAATTACCTCACCAACGAAAAAGAGGTAAAATCTATTGACTTAAACAGAAAATTAAAATCCCTGGTTAAAAATATTGATTTTGAATTTCCATTATTAACAGAATTTATCAGCGTTACCAAGCTGAATTATTTTATCAATACGGCTGTATATAATAATTTACTCGAAACCAAAATAAGTGAGCTGACAAAACAAACTGTTACTTCAATTAATTTTTCAATTAATGAACCTTTTTCAGATGCAGATGACCTTGAAAAATTAAAAAGCCCTTTTGTTTTCAATGTTTTTGGCTCCTTACTTAATACTGTTGACCCTGCCTTAAGCGAAGATGAGATGCTGGAGTACACCGGGTATTTCAAGGAAAGGCTGGAAAATACAACCAATATTATCAATGCTCTTAAAAACAAAAACCTTTTATTTATTGGCTGTACTTTCCCCGATTGGATGGTACGCTTCGTTTTACGGCTGCTCACAAATGAGCCTATGAACGAATGGGGAACCAGGAGGACCATTATAGTAGTAAATGACAAAGCCGAACCAGGAAATACCCAGTTTGATTTTTTGAAAAATTACGATGCCGTGACTTATGAAGGCAGCACAAATGATTTTGTTCAGGAACTTGCTGCCCGCTGGAAAAACAGAAAACCACAGACACAAAAAGCTAAAATGATTTTTCTGAGTTACACGGTTAAAGACAGAACTGCAGTTGAAGCATTAAAAAAATCAATTGAAACCATTGGCAATGTAAGTTGTTGGTATGATACCCGTGAGATCATTGCCGGCGATGACTTTAAAACCGTAATTGCAAAAAATATAAAATCCGCCGATCTCTTTATTCCCCTTATTTCTGCAAACAGCCTACTGCATAAAGATGGCTATGTACAATTGGAATGGGGCACTGCCGATAATGTAAATACTTTCCGGAAAATTGATGGCAACAATGGTAAATACCTGATGCCTGTTGTAATTGATGATACCAACCCCTACGATGCCAATGTGCCTAAGTTTTTTTCCGAATTAAGTATTGGAAAAGTTCCACAGGGCAACCCTTCTGATGATTTCCTGTTTCAATTGAAAAAAACATTAGACATAACCTAAGTAAATTATGTCAGCTATAAGCAACATACCTGTTATCACAAACGAAACGTCATTTATAGGATTACAATCTTATTCAGAAGGGCAGGCAAATAAATTTTTTGGCAGAGATACTGAAACTGAACAGCTGACTAAATTGGTAGAAGGTAATACACTTACTATCGTGTTTGGCAAATCAGGTACAGGCAAAACTTCTCTCTTAAATGCAGGTGTTTTTCCCCGGTTAAGAAAAAATTATTGCCTGCCCTTCCGCATCAGGCTGACTTTTGAGCCTGACAGCCCGGATCTATTTGAACAGATAAAAAGTGTACTCAAAAACGAAATAGACAAATATGGATTTAACGTAGAATCTTATCCGGGTAAAGAAACATTATGGGAATATTTTCACACAGAGCCTTTATGGAAAAGCATTACGCCGATCTTGGTATTTGATCAGTTTGAAGAAATATTTACCCTTGCGCAAAAAAATGACCGTTTCCGTAATAATGATTTTCCTGTTTTCTGGCAAGAATTATCAGATCTCATAGAAAATTCAATTCCTGAAAAACTCCGTGACCTTTTCCTGCATCGGAAGGAAGAGATCAGCTATAATTACCAAACTAAAAAAGTAAAAGTGTTGTTTTCTTTCCGGGAAGAATATCTCCCGGAATTTGAAAGTATCACCACCCAGATCCCTTCCCTTAAATCATCAAGGTTCCGGCTGATGCAGATGAATGGCATACAGGCCTATGAAGTTGTTAGTAAAACCTGGGCAGATAAAATAGATCCTTCACAGGCCGAAAAGATCGTATCCTACTTTTCAAAAGAACCCGGAGAAACCCACCGGAGCATTTTTGAGATAGAGCCCTCGCTACTTAGCCAGGTGTGTACCTACATTGAAAAGGAAAGGATAAGAGAGGGTAGTAATAACATAAGTGCCGAACTGCTAAGCAAATATCCAAAAGAGATCATTCTGCGTTCCATTTATGAAGAGGCTATGGCAGAAAGCAACGCCTTATTCCTGGATCCTTCAAAAAAGCCCGGCGAAAAACAAGCAACACCCATGAACACTTTTGTGCAGGAAAAACTTATTACCGATGAAGGGTACCGCACACGCTATACATTAGCCCAGGCCGACATGCTGCTGATGCCCGGAATAAATTTACTGGAAAAAAAATATTTTTTAAGGATTGATGACGGTGCAGCCGAACTTACCCATGATGTACTTGCCCCGCTGATCAAAACAGACAGGGAAAACAGGCGAAAACAAATGGCAGCAACTGTTGCTAATAAAAAAGCATGGAAAAGAGGAGTAATTGGTTTACTTGCCTTATTACTGATCGGTATCGTTACTTACATTGCCCTTACATACCAGGCAAATAAAGAAAGAAATGAAGCAAATAAAGAGAAAAGAGAAGCAATAGAAAAAAAAGAAAAGGTTGTTAAAGAAATTGAAGCTCAAACAAAAAATCTGAAGAGAATAGAAGTTTTAATAGATTCCCTGAAATCAAATTCCCAGGCTATTACTCTAAAACAATTAGACAGTATATATAAACGATCCGATACACTGACCCGCCGAATAGATACATCACAAACACCCAATACTGATATTGCTGAATTAAAAATACAACTTGATAAAGTGGAGGCTGATTATACTGCTTCACAGGGCAGAAACAATATACTGCAAAAAGAACTTGTACAGCTAAGACAAAAATCAGCTCTCGAAATCGCAGACCGGGATGTAAAAGCACAGCAATTACAGCTACAACTCAATGGCAATACTGCAAGATTAATTTCATCACAACAAAATTTTGAAAAACTCAAAACCGAATTTGATGCATACAGGCTAAAATATCCCATCACTTTTCCGGCTGAAGCCACTCCTTTAAACCCTGAAACACCAAATGCAAATAGTTTGCTATTGAGTTTTGGCACCTCCTCAAAAAATAAAAATGCCTCAACTGAAAACTTAACCATTTACCTGATACCCGTAAAAGATAATAAGAGAATTTTAAATGATATTAAAAGTTATGATATTTTTTGTTCAGGTATTGATATCAATAAAAGTTCGGGCATTAGAAAAGCAAGTAACTACGGGGGCCAGTATTTTTACAATAATGTTTCTGAGGGAGAATACCTTGTAAAGATCTGTTCTTATTATGGCGGTTATAAAATAATAAAGAGAACAAAAGGTAAACAAACCATCGTTTTGCCAATAACATCGACTGCTCAATAAAGAATATTTATAACTTTTAACTATCCGCTCCTATCCCTATCTTTGCCCTCCTAAATTTTTTGAGCATGAAGTGGCTGAATATTCTTATTAAATACCGTTTATGGCTGGGCATTGTCTTTTTAGGCCTGGCTATATTTACCCATATGCAAACCAGTTTCTGGCCTTCTTTTGTATTGTACCTGATCGCTGTGGTAGCCATTGTGGGTCATTTTCTTTTTGGGCCAATGAGGCTGATACAATCATATATGGAAGAAGGTGATATGGAAGGTGCTAAAAAAGTGGTGAATTCTATCTGGTTCCCCGCTATTTTGATCAAACCCGTTCGTTCGGTTTATTACACCATCAAAGGTAACCTGGATATGGTTGAGCAGAATTATGACAGCGCCGAAAAGAATATGAAGAAAAGCCTTGCCCTGGGTGGTGGTGCTTTAACCAAACAGGCCGAAGGTCCTAATAAACTACAGTTGGGTATGCTCATGTTGCAGAAGGGGGATATAAAACAGGCAGAAAGTTTAATTCGCCAGGCCATCAGGGCCGGTTTACCCGATAAAGAAAATAATGCTGCGGCTTATTTACAGCTTTGTTCCATCATGATGAATAAGAGAGAGTTCAGGGCGGCAAAGGATTATTTCAGGAAAGCAAAAGGATTTAAACCAACAACACCTCAAATTGTTGACCAGATAAAACAGATAGAGAAGTATATAACGAGGATGCCGGGGTAAGTTTACTGGTTGCATTGTTTAATAGTTAAATGGTTGGTAGCACTTTTCTAAACCCATTGAACAATGAAACAATTTAGCAATACGACCATTAAGCCATCAAGCCAAATAATTCTTCCACTTTTTTATATCGAAAATCAAATATTTGCTGCAATTGTTTTTTTACAAACAGCGCATTGGCAATATCTCCTAAAAACCAAAAAGGCAGTTTGTAGTGTACAATATCTGTCATCTCCACACCCCCTTCAATTGATTTAAAATGATGCTGATGATGCCACATGCTGTAAGGGCCATAGCGTTGTTCATCCACAAAATGAGTTTTAGGCACAACATGGGTTATCTCCGTCATCCAGTAAAATTGAATGCCTAAAAAAGGAGATAATTTATATTCGATGACCTGCCCGGGATAAAGTGTGCCGCCATGAAATTTTGAAATGGTTTTAAAATGCATGTTAGCAGGCGTAATGGTTTCCAGGTTGTCGGGTGTGCTGAAAAAATCCCAGATCGTATCTAAGCTTACAGGAATACACTGTACTTTTTTAAAAGAATAAACTTTGCTCATGGCCTTATAACGCTGGTTGAATTATTTTGTTCAGTAAATCGGGTATCAAGTATCTTTGGTTCATGCGCCACTACCGCGATATACTGCAAAATAAGTTTGCTGAAGAATATAAAAAATTAAATAATGAACAGCGCCTTGCTGTTGATACCATTGAAGGGCCGGTAATGGTAATTGCCGGTCCCGGTACAGGCAAAACACAAATACTTGCCGCAAGGATCGGAAAGATATTATTGGATACGGATGCACTGCCTGAAAATATTCTTTGCCTTACTTATACCGATGCCGGCACCATTGCCATGCGCAAGCGCTTGCAACAATTCATTGGCGCCGATGCATACAAAGTAAACATCTACACCTTTCACGCTTTTTGCAATGATGTGATACAGGATAACCTGAACCTGTTTGAAAAGAATTCGCTGGATGCCATTTCAGAACTGGAAAGTATTGAATTGTTCAAGCAACTGATTGATGCTTTTCCCAAAGGGCATCTTTTAAAAAGATACCGTGGCGATGTGTATTTCGAGATCAACAATCTTCGCAGCTTATTCTCCAGCATGAAACGGGAAGGGTGGAGGGCAGAGTTCATCAACCAAAAAATTGATGAGTATATTAATGATCTGCCCAACCGGGATGAATACATTGCCAAACGTGCGGTGAAAGAATTTAAGAAAGGCGATGTGCGTACCGATAAGATAGAAGAAGAAAAAGAGAAGATGGGAAAACTGCGGGCAGCGGTAAATGAGTTCACCAATTTTCAAAACCTGATGCGGAAAAGGAACCGCTATGATTTTGATGATATGATCAACTGGGTGATACAGGTGTTTGAAGAAAACAAAACTATACTGGCCAATTACCAGGAAAGATTCCAGTACCTGCTGGTGGATGAATACCAGGATACCAGTGGCACGCAGAACAAGCTAGTGCAACTCCTCATAAACTACTGGGATAAACCCAATGTATTTGTGGTGGGTGATGATGATCAGAGCATTTACCGTTTCCAGGGGGCCAACGTGGAGAATATGCTGGACTTTGCAACAAAGTACACAAAAGATCTGATGACGGTTGTGTTGACCAGCAATTACCGAAGCACACAACCCATACTGGATATTTCAAAAACACTCATCAATCGTAATGATGAAAGACTGGTAAAGCAGATCGACGGATTGAGTAAAGAATTGATCTCTTCCAATAAACAAATAAACCAGTTAACCAATAAACCGGTTTTGCATGAATACAATTCAGCCAAAGATGAAATGGCCGATATTACCAACCGGGTTGCCGTATTAATTGATCAGAAAATTGAGCCCGGAAAAATTGCCGTTATCTATAAAGAGAACAGGTATGGTGAAGAACTGGCAAATTATTTCCGCCTGAAGAATATTCCTTTTTACAGCAAACGAAGTATTGATGTGCTGGTGCATCCTTTCACCAATAAAATTGTGCAACTGCTTCGCTACCTGGATGCAGAGCATGATACACCTTATGGCGGCGATGAAATGCTTTTCGAGATCCTGCATTTTGATTTTTATAAAATTCCGCCTATCGAAATTGCCAAGCTAACTGTTGAGACTAACACGTTAAAATATAAAGGAGAGTTAACTTCCATCCGGAAATTATTATCTGACAAAGCAAATAAACCGCCACAAAATTTATTTGACACCGGTATTCATGAAGGGTTGAAGAATTTCAGTTTTATGATTGAGAGGCTGATAGCAGATGTCCCCAATGTAACCCTGCAGGAATTATTTGAGCACATCATTCAAAATGCCGGTGTGCTGAATTACATCATGCAGAGCGATGATAAGATCTCACTGATGCAATTGCTTACTGCTTTGTTTGATTTTATTAAAGATGAGACAAGCCGCAATCCTTTACTTGACCTGAATGAGCTCATCAGCATTTTCGACCTGATGGAAAAAGAAGGCATTGCCTTACCTATGAATAAAGTTTCCGGCTCAGGTAATGGCGTAAACCTCTTAACAACACATGGCAGTAAAGGCCTGGAGTTTGAATATGTTTTTTTTGCCGGCGCCAACGCTTCGTTTTGGGAAAAGAAACGCAAGCCGGGCGGTGGATATAAATTCCCGGATACGATGTTTACTTCGCAGCCTGCATCTTCCGATGAGGAAGAATTACGCCGCCTTTTTTATGTAGCATTAACACGTGCTGAAAGACATTTGTACATCTCTTATGCAAAGTTCAGGAATGATGGTAAAGAATTGGAACCTTCCATGTTCATTGCCGAGATCTTAGAAGAGAACGAACTGCCTGTTGAAAAAATAATTTTAACCGAAGAGCAGCAAATGGAATTTGAACTGCTGCATTTTACCGCACAGGCACCGGAGATCGAACAGGCCGAAGAAGATTTCATTTCATCCATTCTTGAAAAGTTTGTGATGAATGTAACTGCTTTAAGCGCTTACCTGGCTTGCCCATTAGGTTTTTATTATAAGAACCTGATCCGCATACCGGCAGGTAAAAGTGAGTCGCTTGAATTTGGAAGCGCCATTCATCATGCAATTGAAAAACTTTTCAGGAAGATGCAGGATGGTGGTAAGGAAACCTTCCCCGCCAAAGAAGAAATGATCGCTGATTTTAACTGGTACATGCTCAGGCATCGTGAAAATTTTACTAAAGAAGCATTTGAACGGCGAATGGAATATGGGGACGAAGTGCTGCGTAACTATTACGATAAATACATCAGCAGTTGGAATAAAGTTGTGGCTGTTGAGCGTAACATCAGGGGTATTGTTGTAAACGGCGTTCCCATAAAAGGCAAGCTGGATAAACTTGAATTCAATGGCAAGGAAGTAAATGTGGTAGATTATAAAAGTGGAAATATTGATAATGCTTTACCCAAAATGAAATCTCCTTCTGATAAAGACCCGAATGGTGGTGATTACTGGAGGCAGGCAGTTTTTTATAAAATACTTATAGATAATTACGAGCAGAAAGAGTGGAAAGTGATCAGCACAGAATTTGATTTTATTGAACCCGATAAAAAAGGTGAATACCGCAAAGAGAAGATCGTGATCAATCCGCAGGATGTGGAAACGGTAAAACAACAGCTTACCGAAGTCTGGCACAAGATACAGGCCCGTGATTTTTATACAGGCTGCGGAAAACCTGATTGCCACTGGTGCAATTTTGTAAAGAACAACAAGCTGGCGGTTGCGCTGCACGAGCTGGAGGAAGAAACCGCTGATTAAAAGATTTGAGAATTTTTATGATTTCTAAACAAATCAAACGGGTTAAGTTTGTATTTTAATTGCCATTGATGAGATCAAGCCAGATACTTTTTTCCTTTTTTATTGTTTCACTGTTATACATCATTGCCATTGGTAATGCAGGTTGTGGACAGGTAGGTATGCCAACCGGCGGGCCGAAAGACAGTATACCGCCCAGGCTGACAGGAGCATCGCCTGCTCTAAAAAGCACCAATGTATCCGGCAATAAGATCACACTTACTTTTAATGAATATATTGACCTGAAGGAGCCGCAAACCAATGTGCTGATCTCTCCGCTACCCAAAAAACAACCTTCTATTGATTTTAAACTGAAAACCGTAACTGTAAAACTGAAGGATACACTTTTACCCAACACAACTTACAGCATTAATTTTGGTAATGCCATTGTTGATAATAATGAAGGCAACCCCTTAAAAGATTTTGTGTATGTTTTTTCTACAGGTAATCAAATAGACAGTTTTATACTTTCTGGTAAAGTAATAATTGCTGAGACTGGAAAATATGACAGTACATTACTGGCAATGCTTTACCGCAAAACTGATGATTCTGCAGTACAAAAAAACAAACCCGATTATGTAGCCCGGCTGAGTGGCGACGGTAGTTTTAGTTTTGTGAATTTACCGGCAGGCAGTTTTAATGTTTATGCATTAAAAGATGGCGATGGCGGCAAAACCTACAATTCAAAAAAAGAAATGTTTGCATTTGCCGATGCCCCAGTAACAGTTTCCGAAAAGACCGGGCCTGTTATACTGTATGCATCGGCTATTGAAAAAGAAAATGTTAATGCAAAAACCAGCAAAACAGTGCTGGCTAAAAGATTAGTGTACACTTTACCAGGTGGACAAAGCCAGGACCTGTTAAGCCCTTTTATATTAGTCTTTAATAATCCCTTAAAGAAATTTGAGGTGGAAAAATTTATCTTAAGGGATAGTAATTACAAACCGGTACCGGCAGCTACCTGGACGATTGACAGCAGCAGGACCAAAGTAACGTTAACTACACAATGGCAGGAAGGCATGGATTACCGCATCATTGTAGATACCAGTGCGATCATTGATTCTGCAAACCTTCGCCTTACCAAAACTGATACCATTCGTTTTACTGCCAGGCAACAATCAGATTATGGCAATGTGGTTTTACGCTTCATTAATCTTGACTTGGCTAAACATCCGGTTCTTCAACTTGTACAGGGCGAAGAAGTTAAAAAGAGCTATCCGCTTACAACGGCAGAATGGAGCAATAAATTTGTTGCACCGGGCGAATACGAGATACGCATTTTGTTTGATGACAACAACAATGGTAAATGGGACCCGGGAGATTATTCAAAAAAACTACAGCCTGAAAAAGCTATTACACTAACGCAAAAAATAGCAGTAAAGGCCGATTGGGATAATGAACGGGATATAAAACTATAAAAAGCTGTTAGCTTTAAGCAATTAGCTGTTAGCGAAAAACAGCGCTGCTAAAAGCTAAAAACTAACTGCTAACCGCTATTTTTGCTACATGATCTTCTCTTCTTCTCTTTTAGAAAATGCTGTTAACGAGTTTGCCAAATTGCCCGGTATTGGCAAAAAAACAGCACTACGTTTAGTACTCCATCTTATTAAACAGGACGCCGGAGAAGTAAGCCAGTTCAGCGATATCATTGCTAAAATGCGTAACGAGATAAAATTCTGCAGCCGTTGTTATAATATTTCCGACAGTGAGCTTTGCAATATCTGTAGTAACACCATGCGCAAGCAGGAAATGATCTGCGTGGTTGAAAATATCCGGGATGTGATCGCTATTGAAAGCACACAGCAATTCAACGGCATATACCATGTACTGGGTGGTATCATCTCCCCACTTGATGGCATTGGCCCGGCACAATTAACCATTGATGCATTGGTTGAACGCATCTCAAAAGAAGAAATTGAAGAGATCATTTTTGCACTTAGCCCAACCATCCAGGGCGATACTACCATCTATTATATCAGCAAAAAACTGAAAGGCCAACCCGTTAAGATCACCAGCATTGCCCGGGGTATTGCTTTTGGCGGCGAACTGGAATATGCCGATGAAATGACCCTGGCAAAAAGCATCAGCAACCGCATACCGGTCGAGAATTTTATCGTCTCCGGAAATTGAGTGCCTGATTTTACCCGTTCAGTTCCGGTTTTTCCCTGTTCAGTAAACAAATAGCATTTTTATTTTGTGTGTTGTCTATCTTTAGGTAGACTACACATGACCCCTAACAAAAAAAAGATCATCCTCTTCCTGGTTACAGGAGTTATTGCCATTGGTGCAGGCTTTGCTTTTTACCTATACAATAAAGGGCCGCTTGATGTAAAAGATGCAAAAGGCATACCTGTAAATGCCGCCGATCTCTATCAAACTTATTTTAAGGATTCATTGCAGGCTGTAAAAAAATACAGCAATAAGGTTGTTGAAACCACAGGAAAGGTTGCGCAGGTTACATTGAACCAGCAAAAACAAGCTATAGTATTGCTGATCACAAATGAAACCGGTGCATTCATTAATTGCACCATGGAAGATTCTTTGGCTGTAATAAAAGAAGATCAAACCGTAAAGATCAAAGGTATCTGTACGGGTATCATGGGCATGGATTTGTCCATGGAAATATTAGGAGATGTGTATCTCAGCAGGTGTTACCTGGTAAAATAAATTCAGTTAATACCTGTCCAATATAAATACAGCTTATACGTTATAGCAGTCTGTAATCCAAACATTGATCATACAAATGATTAAAAAACATAAACACCGGTTTTTATCTGTAACAGTATTATTGGTTATCGGGGCTTTCATCTTAACCATGAACAGTTGTTATTATGATAAGGCCGAAATTTTATATCCCCCCAATACCTGCGATACTACTACTGTTACCTACAGTGGTTCCATTATTCCAATTTTAAGTGCCAATTGTACCGGTTGTCATGGCGGATCAGTGCCAGCCGGTGGTATGGACCTTAGCATTTATAGTGTTGTAAAAGCACAGGTAGATAATGGCAAGTTGTGGGGAGCTGTTTCCCATGCTTCCGGTTATAAACCAATGCCCAAAAACAGCGATAAACTCAACGATTGCAACCTCAACAAGATCAAACTATGGATCCTGGCAGGTGCACCCAATAATTAGAAAATAAAAACAAAACACATGAAAACGCTAACATTCATTTTAATAGCCATCCTTACAGGCACGCAGGCAATAAATGCTCAAAGTTATTTAACCAAAAACGGTAAGATCAGTTTCTTTTCTAGAACCGATATTGAAAATATAGATGCCGTAAATAACCAGGCTGTAAGTGTAATAACACCACAAACTGGCTCAATTGCTTTTTCTGTTTTGATAACCGGGTTTCTTTTTAAGAAAGCGCTGATGCAGGAGCATTTTAATGAGAATTATATGGAAAGTGCCAAATATCCAAAGGCAAGTTTTAAAGGAACGATAACTGATCTGAGTAAAGTTAATTTTACAACAGATGGCACTTACAATGTGTCAGTTACCGGTGACCTGAATATTCATAACGTAACCAATAAAGTTACCGTACCGGCTGTTATAGCAGTCAAAGGCGGCAAAGTATCGGCCAATGCTACCTTCAAAGTAAAACTGGAAGACTATAAAATTACTGTTCCAAAAATAGTGGAAGCTAATATTTCTAAAACCATTGAAATTAAGGTAGATTGTAATTACAACCCCAAATAAGGGAAGCAAGTTATCCAACATAATACATGAAATTCATTAAGGTCATATCCTTTCTTTACCTGCTTATTGCAGCAACTCAAACCCTTGCACAGGATTCAACAGCCAGTTTACTAAGCATACTGGAAAAAGAAATGGAGCAAAGTAAAGATGCTACGATCTACACTACAGCTACTTTTAAAACAACCCGTCTTATCAATGGCCATTCAGTTGAAAATGTTGGCAGAGGTGTGTTGGATGTAAAGGTTTCTCACCGTTTTGGAAATGTAAGTGAAGGGTTTTATGAATTATTCGGCCTTGATAAAGCTTCCATGCGTGCAGGATTCGATTATGGCATTACCAAAAATATAATGATCGGTGTTGGCAGGAGTACTTTTCAAAAAACATACGATGCTTTTATTAAAGTAAAAATATTACAGCAGAGCAAGGGCAAAAAAAATATGCCCATCACCTTAAGTTATGTACCAACATTTGCTGTAAAGACCATACATTACGAAGACCCCAAGGTTGATAATCATTTCAGCTCACGTTTATCTTATTCGCACCAGTTAATAATCGGGCGAAAATTCTCTGATAAAACCTCCCTGCAGTTAATGCCCGTTTTTATTCATCAAAACCTGGTAACCCTGGCGAGTGAATCGAACGATATTTTTGCCATAGGCATAGGCGGCAGGCAAAAACTAAGTAAGCGCATCAGTTTTAATGCAGAATATTATTATGTACTGCCGGCAACCAAATTAAATGAAACCAGCAATTCGCTTTCAATAGGTTTTGATATTGAAACAGGCGGCCACGTATTCCAGTTACACTTTACCAATTCGCAGGGAATGAATGAGAGGACATTTATTGCAGATACCAAAGGCAGGTGGGATAAAGGCGATATTTATTTCGGTTTCAATATTTCGAGGGTATTTACCATTGGCAAAAAACATTAAGCTTATCCATGTTTAAAAAAACGGTCATACTTTTATTCACACTGATATTGTTCTCAGCAAACGCTGAGGCGCCACCACAGCTGTATTCGGTGAGCAGTGGCATTATCACGTTCCGGTCGGATGCACCGCTTGAGCTGGTGAAAGCAAGCAGCAACCAGTTAAAGGGTATTTTTGATGCAGAAAAAAAACAGTTCGCCTTTTCATTGAATGTAAACACATTCAAAGGTTTCAACAGCCCATTACAGCAGGAACATTTTAATGAAAACTATCTTGAGAGCAACAAATATCCAAGGGCATCGTTTGAAGGTAAAATAATTGAGGACGTTGATCTGAAAAAGAATGGTTATTACAACATACGTGCAAAAGGAAATCTTACTGTGCATGGTGTAAGCCAGGAGCGTATCATTAGATGCGAATTAACCATTAAGAACAATATTGTAAGCGTTAAATCAAATTTTACAGTACTGCTGGCCGATCATAATATCACCATACCAAAAGTTGTGCATGAAAAGCTGGCGTCTGAAATAAAAGTTGAAGTAAAAGCTGACCTGATTGATAAATAAACCCACAGCACCAAAACTTGTAATGAAGGCCTGTATGGCCATCATTATGTTCTGTTGGGCTATGCCCGGAACTGCACAGAACATGGGCAGCAAATCATTCAAGCTATTAGACGATAACGAATCTTTTAAGATCGACTGCTTATTCAAAACCGCCGAAGGATATATTTATGCCGGCACTACCAATGGCCTCTACAGTTTCGACGGCATCCGCTTTAAAAAAAATAATTTTTCAAAACAAAATATTAAGGATACCGTTACCGCCATTTTCCAGGACAACAATAAACAGCTTTGGGTTGGTTTTAAAAGCGGCCGGATCGCAAAAAAAATAAACGGCCTGCTGGAATATGTTGAGATGGAAGAAGGAAATCCCAAAGTAGCCATCACTTCCTTTATACAGGATAAACAAAATAATATCTGGTTTGCCACCAATGGCGAAGGCATTTATTATTTCAGCAACAAACATCTTTATCTTATTAATACTGCAAACGGATTAAGCGACCTGCATGTACGGTCACTTGCACTTGCAGCCAATGGCGATGTGCTGGCTGCTACAGACCAGGGTATTAATATTTGTCGCCTGTCAAATGGGAAAGCAACTGTAAATGTAATTGGCCCCAAAAATGGTTTACCCGATTATTATGTTACAGCTATAACCCCTGCCGGTAACAACAGTTTTTGGATCGGCATGCAGGAAAAAGGATTCTGCCTGTACGATCATGGCACCGGAAAAATAACCATTCCCGCTGCTGCACAAAACTGGAACTATGGACAGGTAAACGATCTGCTGGTGTCACAAAAAAATCTGTGGATCGCTACCGAAGAAAATGGACTATTGAAACAACCTGGCATCAATGCTCCTGCCGAAGTTTTCAGATCAGGGGCTGTCATTCAGAATAAGATCAATAATTTATTACAGGATGACCAGGGCAATATCTGGATGTCAACAACCACAGAATTAGTTTCCATTATAGGCAACAGGTTAAAATTGTTACCGGTTTACTCTCCCGAAGTTTTTGAAACCATTCACGCCACACTTTGTGATCATCAGAATAATATCTGGATAAGCGCCAATGCAGCATTGATAAAATACAGTTACGTAAATGGGCGTTACACTGAAAAAAAGTATAGCTTTTCTGCTCTCAACAGTAAGACAGATATAACCAGTTTATACCAGGATATTAACCATACCATCTGGATCGGAACAATGGGCAGGGGGATTATATTACTGGATCCTGGAACCGGTCAATCAAGAAGCCTATCTGAAAATCCCCTTTTACAAAATGCCAGTATTTTAGCCATCACGGGGCGTGGTAATACGGTTTGTGCAGGCGGACTGGAAGGCGTTGCCATGATCTTCAATATCGCAGAAAAAAATAGATCCATAACCGAACAATACAGTTTTACAAACTACAACGATATAGAGAATGTAGGCAACAATTATATCTACAATATTTACAAAGATTCCCGTGGCAGGGTTTGGTTTGGCACCGATGGAAAAGGTATAACGGTTTTGGAGAATGGAAAACTCACCACCTACAATAAAACAAATGGGTTGAAAGATGACCACATCTATTCTTTTACAGAAGATACGAATGGCAATATCTGGTTCAATACGGAGGGTGCAGGTATTTATTGTTTTAACGGAAAAACATTTAAGAATTATACAGATGTTGATGGCATCAGTGACCTGAAGATCACAGCACTGAAGACAGGGCCGTTGGGCAGCATTATACTGGTAAATAAAAAAGGAATAGATATCCTGAACACTAAAACAGGAACCTTCTCTTACCTCAATAACAAACAAGGCATTGGCGATGTGAATACAGATATGGGTAGTGTTACGCAGGATACAGCAGGCAATATTGTGTTGAGCACACTTAAAGGAATTGTGATCTATACCCCGGTAGAAAATACCATCAATCGCCCAAAAACAATTATAGAAAATGTATTGTTGTTCTTAACCGATGTAGATAAAAATGTAACCGGCGTTTACAAACATGATCAAAACAGCTTCCAGTTTAATTTTACCGGCTTGTATTACACTACGCCAGATGATGTACATTACCAATACAGGCTTGATGGCCTGGATACCGGCTGGGTGCTTACCCGTGACCGCAGTATAACATTTCCCAAATTGCAGCCGGGTACTTATAAATTTCATGTAAGGTCTTCGTTAAATGAGAATTTTACAAATGCCGATGAAGCCACTTACGAATTTGTAATTGAAAAACCGATTTGGAAAAGGCTTTGGTTTATTGCTTTGTCAATACTGGTGATACTTGCCCTTGTTTACTGGTACATAAAAAGAAGAGAGAAGCAATTAAAAAAAGTACAGCAGTTGCAGCAGGAGAAGATACAGTTTGAGTTCCAGGTTTTACGCAACCAGGTAAACCCACATTTCTTATTCAACAGTTTTAATACACTTATTTCTTACATTGAAGAAGATCCCAACATGGCAGTTGATTATGTTGAAAAACTTTCGGCTTTCTTCAGGAATATTGTGAACTATCGTGACCAGGATGTGATAACCCTTGGAGAAGAGATAGCCGTTGCAACAACTTATTTTTACCTGCAACAAAAGCGCCATGGTAAAAATTTATCGCTCAATATTTCAATATCAGCCGAAGAAAAAAAACTTATATTTATACCACCGCTTACCCTGCAACTTTTAATTGAAAACGCCATTAAACACAATGCCGTATCAAAAGAAACACCGCTGGAAATAACAATATCACTGGAAAACAAAGAGCAGCTGGTAATTAAGAACAACATAAACCCTAAAATAACAAGAGAGCCGGGAACAGGAACGGGGTTGCAAAACATAATCAAGCGCTATAGTTTGCTGAGTAAAGAACCGGTGATTGTAAATAATGATGGTGCTTATTTTACTGTAATTTTACCTATCCTAAATAAACTTGATCAATGACCATACTCATCATAGAAGACGAAGAACCCGCATTCAGGCGTTTACAGAAAATGCTGAAGGAGCTTGAGCCTGATCACACATTGCTTGACCAGATCGTAAGCGTTTCTTCAGCAGTAAAATGGTTTAAAGAAAATGATGCCCCTGACCTGATCATTTCTGATATCCAGTTATCAGATGGCATCAGCTTCGAGATATTTAAACAGGTTGATATAAAATGCCCGGTCATATTCACAACAGCTTACGATCAATACGCCATTGAAGCATTCAAAGTAAACAGCATCGATTATTTATTAAAGCCGGTTAAAAAGGAAGAACTGGAAAAAGCGGTAACAAAATTCAAAACCCTCACTCCTGCAGCTGCCCCGGCCCCGGCTATTGATATCAATAAACTGCTGCAATCGCTGCAACCAGCCGGCACAGAATATAAAAAACGTTTTGTGGTGCGTTATGGAGAGCATATTAAGACCATCGACATAGAAGAAGTGGTTTATTTTTATACCGAGGACAAGGCAACGTTCCTGTGCACTAAAGACGCCCGCAGGTTTGTTGTTGATTTTAACATGGATTCGTTGGATTCAATGCTTGACCCAAAAGTGTTCTTCCGTATAAACAGGCAATACATCATCAGTATTCATTCCATTGCCGAAATGTTTGCCTATAGCAAAAGCAGGGTACTTATTAAATTAAACCCGCCTGCAAAACACGAAACCATTGTAAGTACCGAACGTTCGGCCGATTTTAAGCTCTGGCTTGGCGATGAGAAATAAGCAGTATTTCTACGTGAACCACATAGGCATATAGTAAACAATAGAAATCACATAGGTCTATGTTTTCACCTATGTTCCTATGTTTCTATGTGGTTCAGTCCGGTTCAGTCCTCAATAATTCCCGTTCAGCCGTCAATTCATTTAGCTGGGTGCATTTTAGTTTTATAAGGCTATTCTGCGTAGTATGTTTGCATTACAGAAGTTAAGCGTTTTAAAATTCTGTAATCCTATAGAAAACCTCTTATCCAAAGAAAACATCCATTACCAAAGAAACACAACCTTCTTGAAGCCCCCGGTTAGATCCGGGGGTTTTATTTTATGCTACTTCCAATCCCCGGAAGGGGAGAAAAACCACAGCTACTTATCTTGATGTATTATATACGGTGATATATTTATCTTAAACGTGTTTTTATGTATCATATACACATGTATATTCATTTTAAACCAGTTTTGATGAATTGTATACGAGTGTATATTCATCTTAAACTGGTTTTGATGAATTGTATACTGGTGTATATTCATCTTAAACTGATTTTGGTGAATTGTATACGTGTGTATATTTATTTTTGTATATTTATTATCTAAACACCTCATATTATGCCCCATTTACACAAAATGCAGGCTTCTGCCACCCCCATGCCGCATGCCGGCAACCTGCTAGCCCAGGTAATGAAACAACGTATGATAACCAAAACCGCCCTGGCGCAAAAAATGGGTGTTGCCAGCAGCGGTATTAACCAGTATTGCAAACAAAACACCTTACATGCGGCCCTGCTCTGGAAACTGGGAGAAGTACTCGACTATAATTTCTTTGCAGAGCTGGCCAGGGCCTTTCCCGTAAATAATGTGTCGGAACAGGAGCTTGCCCTGCAGCAGCAGATCAGCGATCTTAAAAAGGAGAATGAGTTATATCAGAAAATACTGGCAAGTAAGCTAGGTTGATGTACGTCCTAGTTTGAAAAGTTGTCAGGCTGAGCCTGTCGAAGCCGGTATGATTCGTAAACAACCCCGCCTTCGACAGGCTCAAGCTGACATTTCACTAGTTAAAGACAGTTCAAACCAAAACTTAATTCCGGTTCAGTACCGATAATCACCGGTTCAGTATGGCGAACACACTGTTTAATGCCTTTTAGTTTTAAAACAACAAAAGCCGCATTACTTTTACATCAGAAACCAATATCCAACTAAAAGGCCAGATCCAATACCACTAAGAAAACCAGGAATTAAAGTTTAGTTATCCAATTATCCTAAAAAAGTCCAGACACCACTGAACAAAAAGTTCTTTCAAATCCCCGAAGTATCGGGGTTTTGTTTTTCAGGTAATACCCAAACCAGGCCATTTTCCGGTTCAATACGCCAAATTTCCGGTTCAGTACCTCAATTATACCATTGAAAGCCTTTTAGTTTTAAAACAGCAAATGCCGCATTACTTTTACATCAGAAACCAATATCCAACTAAAAGACCAGATCCAATTACTAAGAAAACCCAGGTAAGTAAGTATCCAATTATCCAACAAAACCACAGACCACTGAACCTTAAATTATTAGAAACCCCGTTAAACCGGGGTTTTTCTATGCCCTGTCAATAGCTATTTTCCGGTTCAGGTGCCAAAAATGCCTTTTCAGCGGTTGGAAACGGCTGTTGGCTGCCTTTTACTTTTTTTCCGGCTTTTGCCGTATTACTTTTACATCAGAAGCGAATCCAATATCCAACAAGAAGAACTAAATATCCAGATCCAACGAAAACCACAACATTACCAAAGAACCAAAAAAGTAATTAAGCCCCGTACCCCCCGGGGTTTCTTTTTTTATATTACCCCAGCTCTTATTGAACCACATAGGAACATAGGCCTATGTGATTCTCTATTATTCTCTATATGCCTATGTGGTTCAAACTACGGCTCTACTCAGTATTTTGTCATTCGGCTTTGTTAGCATAAATTTGCATCTTTAACAGGCAGATTTGTTTATTGTTCGGCCTGTTGATCTTTTCCCAACTGAACTAATAAACGAAAGCAATTCTGCAATACTTCTCCCAGATTGATTCTCGTTTATAAGTTTATGGTAATATCCTGAGCGTAGTCGAAGGATTGTATACTCAAGTCCTGAGCGGAGTCGAAGGATAGAGCGTAGTCGAAGTACGAACATAAATTAAAGCGAATGAAAACATTACAAGACTGTTTAAAAGAACGCATCCTCATCATTGATGGCGCCATGGGCACCATGATACAGCGCCATAAACTGGAAGAAAATGATTACCGTGGAGAAAGGTTTAAGGACTGGCATACCGATGTAAAGGGCAATAACGACCTGCTGAGCATTACCCAGCCACAGATCATTGAAGGTATTCACAAGCAATACCTGGAAGCCGGTGCCGATATTATTGAGACCAACACCTTCAGCAGCACTTCTATTGCGCAAGCTGATTACGATATGCAATCGCTGGCTTATGAATTAAATGTAGCATCTGCCAAATGTGCCCGCAATGCTGCTGATGAATACACAGCAAAGGATCCTGGCAAACCACGTTTTGTTGCCGGTGCGATCGGGCCGTTGAATAAAACATTATCACTTTCACCCGATGTAAACAACCCGGGATTTCGTGCAGTAACTTTTGATGAAGTGGCAGCAGCCTATACCGAACAGATAAAGGGATTGGTTGATGGCGGCGTAGATATCATTTTGATCGAGACCATTTTTGATACGCTGAATGCGAAGGCAGCGATCTATGCAATACTAAATTACTTCAAAGCCCCCTCTATCTCCCCCGAAGGAGGAAGAAACAAAGAAGACAATAGCGAAGATGGAAAAATAAACAAACAAACATCTTCGCAACAATCTTCTACATTTCCCTCCCCTTCGGGGAGGATAGGTGGGGCTTTACCAATCATGATCTCGGGCACCATAACCGATGCCAGTGGCCGCACGTTGAGCGGACAAACCCTGGAAGCTTTTTATGTTTCTGTTATGCATGCCAACCCTTTAAGCATCGGCTTGAACTGTGCACTGGGTGCATCTGAAATGAGGCCGCATATTGAAGAGTTGAGCCACATCGCAGGTTGTTATACTTCGGCTTATCCCAATGCCGGCCTGCCCAATGCTTTTGGCGAGTATGATGAGCAGCCACATGAAACGGCTCATATCATTGAAGAATGGGCTAAGGAAGGTTTCGTAAATATTGTAGGTGGTTGCTGCGGCACCACACCGGATCATATAAAACATATTGCTGAGGAAGTAAGTAAGTTCAAACCAAGAGAATTACCAGTTGTGGAGTTGGTTTAACCACAAAGGACACAAGGGAAGACACTAAGAACACTAAGGATATGACAGAAAATGAAATATCGAAAATTGTTTTTGATTGTGGACTTAAAGTTCATAAAGCGTTAGGGCCTGGATTACTGGAAAGTGCCTATGAGGAGTGTTTGCATTTCTTTAGAAAAACAAAAAGGGCTACCCTTGATTTATGAAGAAGTAAAATTGGATATAGGTTACAGAACAGATTTAATAATTGAAAATAAATTAATTGTTGAAATAAAAGCGGTTGAGACATTAAACGATATACACCTGGCTCAGGTACTTACTTATTTAAAACTATCCGGATGTAAACTCGGTTTGCTGATTAATTTCAATACCGTTTTATTTAAGGATGGAGTAAAAAGAATCATTAACGGAACTTTGTGAACCTTGTGTTTTCCTTTGTGCCCTTTGTGGTAAAAAAATAAAATGAATACAATCAAACCATATTTAAGATTAAGCGGCCTGGAGCCTTTGATCGTTCGTCCGGAAACCAACTTTATAAATGTTGGTGAACGCACCAATGTTACCGGCAGTAAAATGTTTGCCCGCCTGGTACGTGAAGGCCAGTATGAAGCAGCTTTGGCTGTTGCACGCCAACAGGTAGAGAATGGCGCACAGGTAATTGATGTGAACATGGATGATGCATTGCTGGATGGTGTACAGGCCATGACCACGTTCCTTAACCTGGTACAGGCTGAACCGGATATTGCGAAGATCCCCATCATGATCGATTCTTCTAAATTTGAAATTATTGAAGCCGGTTTAAAATGTGTGCAGGGAAAATGTATTGTGAATTCCATCTCCATGAAGGAAGGCGAAGAAAAATTCATTGAGCAGGCATTCATTTGTAAAAGTTATGGCGCTTCGGTAATTGTAATGGCTTTTGATGAAGTGGGGCAGGCAGATACAAAAGAAAGAAAAGTAGAAATATGCAAGCGGGCTTATAAGATATTAACCGAACAGGTTGGCTATGCCCCGCAGGATATTATTTTCGACCCCAATATTTTTGCCATTGCAACCGGGATTGAAGAGCATAATAATTACGCAGTAGATTTTATTGAAGCTACCCGTGAAATTAAAACGGCCATGCCGCTAACCAAGGTAAGTGGCGGTGTAAGTAATGTTTCTTTTTCTTTTAGAGGAAACGAACATGTTCGTGAGGCCATACACAGTGTATTCCTTTTCCATGCTATTAAAGCCGGTATGGATATGGGCATTGTAAATGCCGGCCAGCTGGTAGTGTATGATGAGATCGAACCCAACCTGCGTGCTCTTTGCGAAGATGTTATCCTCAACAGGAATAATGACAACAACGAGACAACAGAAAAAATGATCGCTTTTGCCGAAACGGTTAAAGCAAAAGGCAAAGAAATTGTAAAAGACGAAAGCTGGAGAAAAGAATCGGTGGAAAAACGTTTATCACATTCTTTGGTAAATGGTATAACCGATCATATTGATGCAGATACGGAAGAAGCCCGCCAAAAATATCCCAAGCCATTGGATGTAATTGAAGGGCCGTTGATGGATGGTATGAACATAGTGGGTGATCTGTTCGGCTCTGGAAAAATGTTCTTACCGCAGGTTGTAAAAAGTGCAAGGGTGATGAAGAAAGCCGTTGCTGTTTTAACGCCTTACATCGAACAGGAAAAAGAAGACAGGAAGAATGCACACATAGCCGCTGGTACCGTAAATGAAGAAACAGCTGGCGCTGCAAAAATTTTACTGGCAACAGTAAAAGGTGATGTGCATGATATTGGAAAAAATATTGTGGGTGTTGTATTGGGTTGTAATGGTTATGATATTATCGACCTGGGCGTAATGGTTGCCACAGACAAAATATTAGAAACCGCCGTTAAGGAGAAAGTTGACATCATTGGCTTGAGCGGCCTCATCACACCATCGCTTGATGAAATGGTACACGTGGCGCATGAAATGAAACGCAGGGGAATGAATTTGCCATTGATGATCGGTGGTGCCACTACTTCCCGCATGCACACAGCCGTAAAAATTGCACCACAATATGACGATGGCGTGGTGCATGTGTTGGATGCCAGCCGTAGCGTAACTGTTGCCGGAAGCTTATTAAACAAAGAACAAAAGCCGGCCTTCTTACAAAATCTAAAGACCGAGTACGATAAACTTGCTGAAGATTTCGGCAACAAAAGATCAACCAAACAATACATAAAGTTTGAGGAAGCACAACAAAACGGAGCTGTGATCGATTGGGCAAATTTTAAACCTGTAACACCCACATTTACCGGAACAAAAATTTTAGATAATTATTCGTTGGCAGAAATTGCGGAGTATATCGACTGGCAGCCATTCTTCATTGCATGGGAAATGCATGGAAAATTTCCGGCCATACTTACTGACAGTGTTATCGGTGTAGAAGCAACCAAGCTTTATAATGATGCAAAAAAATTGTTACAGCAGATCATTAATGAAAAATGGCTTACTGCAAAAGGCGTTGTAGGTTTTTGGGAAGCACAAAAAACAAGTGCAGATTCCATTGAAGTCAAATATCAAAAATCAAAAGTAAAACTAGAATTTCTGCGCCAGCAAATAAAAAAGACTGCAGGGCAACCGAATTTATCATTAGCAGATTTTATTGCCCCAAGCCCATTCCCTACAAGCAGTTTTTCAAATCAAGACTCTGCTGAAGCCCCTTCCCAAAAGGAAGGGGTGCAAAAAGCGGGCTTCGGATATGAATGGGCTGACCCAGTTACATATCCGCTGTTAAAAGAATTTGCTTTACATCACAGAAATCAACCCACGGAGGCAGAAACGATTTTATGGGACTTATTAAAATCAAAACAACTTTCAGGTTTTAAATTTAGAAGGCAGCATATTATAGGCACTTATATTACAGACCTTGTTTGCCTTGATAGAAGATTGGTTATAGAAATTGACGGACTTATTCATCAGCTTGCTGGAAACAAAGAATCTGATGAAGTGAGAACTCAATGGTTACAAAGACAAGGATTTAAAGTCATTCGCTTTACCAACGATGAAGTAATAAAGGACATCACAAAGGTTACTGATATTATCATCAATGAATTAAATGCTCAACCAGGCATTAAAGAGAATAACAATCCAAGTTCCCCCCTCGGGGGACAGGGGGCCGATCATATCGGCGCATTCAGTGTTACCATACAGGGCATTGATACCCACATCAAAAACTTTGAAGCAAATCACGACGATTACAACAAGATAATTTTACAGGCACTGGCCGATCGCTTGGCAGAAGCGTTTGCAGAATTGCTTCATAAAAAAACAAGGGCCGAATATTGGGGTTATGTATCAGATGAGCAGCTAACCAATGAACAATTAATTAAAGAAGAATATCTCGGCATCCGCCCGGCACCGGGCTATCCTGCCTGTCCCGATCATACCGAAAAATATAAATTGTTTCAATTGCTGGGTGGAGAAGAAGCGACGGGCATACATCTTACCGAATCACTGGCTATGTACCCGGCATCATCCGTTTGCGGCTGGTATTTTGCAAACCCACAAAGCAAATATTTTGGTGTTGGTAAAATTGAAAAAGACCAGCTGGAAGATTATGCTACAAGAAAAAATATGAGCATTGATGATGCAACCAGATGGTTAAGGCCAATATTGGAATAGCTCTCTACGTAAGCCTGTATAGCTCCAGTTTGTTTACGATATTAAACACCAGCAGTATCGTATAAAAATATTGTTTTATCGCTTCCTTATCCTGTACGCCATTGCGGGATGGCTCCAGCAGGTTTTCTTCAAAGGGTACAGCTATATAACACTTGCCTGCAACAAAAGAAAAAACAATATCTTTTTTCAGTTTTTCTTTGATCGTTAAAATATGTTCCATCATATTATAAGACAACAATAGCGATGCTTCATCCGGATTGGTTGTATACACAGAATAATGTTTGTCAAATTTTTCGTGGTTTACTTTCACTCTGTGTACATGTGGCAGCCTGTACATCCTGTACTCTTCATCGGCCAGGCTGGAAGGTAGCTGTGCATTGCCCTTCGTCCAGATATAAGTACCCCCGGTAAATGAGCTGTTTATGCCGGCAATAAAAAATAATCCTTTAAAAATATTTTCCCGGCCGGCCATATCCTCATACCATGATTTAACTTCCGAGCAGTGAAAGTCAACCCCGTTATAAACACTTTGCCAGTAATCATCGCCATCAAAATGAGTAAACTTTCTTCGGTACAATCCGCTTGCCCTGTATTCTTTTTTCGAAATTAAACTCATTGGTTTGTAAACTACATCCGGGTAGATATAAATGATGATCTGCCGGATGATCTTCTCCTTGAATTCATCAAGATAGCGGTCGGTATATTTGGTATAAAAGTAAACCCCGGTTATGCACATAAGGAGCATGGCTATGGCCAAAATATGCCCCGAGGGTAACAGTTTAAGATAATAAAGAAAAAAACTCCCGAAAGCCCCAACACCGGTAAAAATGATAAATCTTTTCCAATTACTGGTTGCAGATTCATCCTGGCTGAGTTTCTGCAGGTAAGGTTGAATTTTAACTGTATAAAAACTTTCAAAGTCTTCTATACGTTCCATTAAAATTACTTAAGGAAGGTTTTTTGTAATGCCTGCGCTTCTTTAGCATCGCCAAGTCCCTTAACCAGGAAAACGATAACAGCTATTTTAAAGAATATACCTCCCACAATGCTGCTCGGTTCAATAATTGCGTTGATCAAAATAAAAACTCCCAAAAGTATCAGGCCGCCAATAATGGCATAGTATGGTTTCTTTTTTGTCCAAAATGCCAAAGCAACAAATCCACCGATATAAGCTGTCCAGATCAGGTAATCAAGCCACATTACTTCAATATCAAAAGGGTATTCAGAAAATAGTCTTATTGCGCTGAGCAGCAGCAAAGCAGCAGCTATAAACAACGCATTTCTTGCCTGGCGGATGTGTTTATCATATCCTTTTATCGAAAAATCCTGCTCATTAAAAATTGTTTCCGTATTATTTTCAGGCTTTATTTCCGATACGTTATCATTTTCCATGTTATCTTTATTTTTACAAGTATAATAAATTATTTTCAATGCGTATTATCTCATACAATGTAAATGGCATACGTGCTGCAATTAAAAAAGGATTTATTGACTGGTTGAAAACCAACCCCGCCGATATCATTTGCTTACAGGAAACCAAGGCAAGCCAGGGAGATGTGGATGTAAAGCTGCTGGAAGACCTGGGCTTTCACCACCATTGGTTCAGCGCTCAAAAAAAGGGTTATAGCGGCGTTGCTGTTTTTACAAAGATAAAACCTGATAATGTTTGTATCGGTTGCGGGATATCTTCAAGCGATGATGAAGGCAGGGTGATACAACTTGACTTTGGCGATATACGTTTGATAAATGCCTACTTCCCTTCGGGCACCAGTGGTGATGAACGGCAGGCATTTAAATATGTTTGGTTAGATGAGTTTCATGTATACCTGAATCAACTCAAAAAGAAATTTCCAAAGATCGTGCTGGTGGGTGATTATAATATTGCCCACACAGAAATTGATATCCACGACCCGAAAGGCAATAAAAAAAGCAGTGGTTTTTTACCCGAAGAAAGAGAATGGTTGAGTAAATTATTAGCAGATGGCTGGATAGATACCTTCCGTGAATTTCATACAGACCCTCACCGCTACAGTTGGTGGAGCCAGCGTTTTCCTTCGGTAAGGTTAAATAATAAAGGCTGGCGCATTGATTATATTACCGTTACAGAACCATTAAAAAAACAATTGCTGGATGCAGATATATTTCCTGATGTAAAACACAGCGATCATTGTCCTATCTATGTAGAGCTGAAAGTTTAACAATTTTAATTCATATAATCCCTGCAGGCTGCTATATCTTAGCTCTCAACCAAATTTTACTGTATGGAATTTTTTTCCGTTCTGCTATTGATCACTATGCTTGTGATCATGCTTATTCAAAACAGTAAAACCTCCACCAATCTTCAAAAACTGGAAAATGAATTAAAATTATTAAGGAGGCAGTTTTTAAATTTTACCGCTGATAAAAAAGAAACGCCCCGGCAAAAGATTCAGGAAAAATCCAAACCGGTTGAAGAAACAAAGCCTTTCCAAAGTATTTTTACAGTTGCAGATGATTTGCCTGCAACTGGTACTGAAGCAAAGCCGGAAGAAAATGTGCCGGAGCCTGTACAGCCCCAGGCCGAAGTCATCATTACAACTGTCGAAGTAAAAGAAACCATTGAAGCCCCGAAACAAAAACAACAAACAGCACCGCCTCCTACTTTCTTTGAGCGTAATCCCGATATGGAAAAATTTATTGGCGAAAACCTTATCAGTAAAATTGGTATTGCCATCCTGGTTTTGGCAATCGGCTTTTTTGTAAAATACTCTATAGATAAAAACTGGATGGGGCCTGTTGCACGGGTTGCAAACGGCATTGCCGGCGGTGGTATATTAGTTATACTGGCACACAGGTTTCGTAACAAATACCGGGGGTTCAGTTCGGTACTTGCCGGGGGAGGTATAGCAGTATTTTATTTTACCATCACATTGGCTTTTCAGCAGTTTCACTTATTCAGCCAAACTACTGCTTTTGTTATTATGGTTGTGATCACCGTTTTTGCAGTAGCGCTTGCATTGTTGTACAATAAACAGGAACTGGCCATCATAGCCCTGCTTGGTGGCTTCCTGGCCCCTTTGCTTGTAAGCACCGGTAGCGGCAACTACAAAGTATTATTTACTTACCTAATTATTTTAAACTGCGGGTTGCTGGTAATTGCTTACTACAAAGCATGGCGTTTACTTAACTTATTGAGTTTTATTTTTACCATCCTCATGTTCGGAAGCTGGCTAAAGTTTTTAAATGTTTTTGAAACAGAGATAACTTATAGGAACGGGTTTCTGTTTGCAACTGTTTTTTACCTCCTGTTCTTTATCATTAACATTGCACACAACATAAAGGAAAAAAAGAAATTCATCGCATCTGATTTTGGTATCCTGCTGGCCAACACAACTTTATATTTTACAGCCGGTATTTATTGCCTTAATAATATGGAAGCAAAAGAATACAGGGGTTTGTTCAGTGCATCAATGGGCGTATTCAACCTGTGTGCGTCCTATTTTCTGTTTCGCAAACAAAAGGTTGACAACAATATATTATACCTGCTCATTGGCATTACGCTCACATTTATTTCTATTACAGCACCCATACAATTAAATGGCAATTACATAACCATCTTCTGGGCCAGTGAAGCAGTTTTACTATACTGGTTATTTACCAGGTCAAAGATCAGCATCATTCAATATTCAACAGTGTTGGTTTGGGTACTGATGCTGATCAGTTTATTGATGGATTGGGTACAGCTGTATGGCCCCTTTACAAACCAAACCCTGGCTGTTGTTGCAAACAAGGGTTTCATTACTACCCTGTTTGCCGCTTTGGCTACCTATGCTTTGTTCATAATACGCAGCCGTGAAGATGGAAGCATTAAGGCAATCTCATCTGCAGCCGTTCCGGGTAAAAAGACATTCAGGATCTTTGCAATTGTAATTTTATTTGCTGCCGGTGCATTGGAAATTAATCACCAGTTCAATGCACATTATCCTGCCATCAATTTAAATGTGCTTTACCTCGTATTCTATACCGTGGCTTTTATAAGCATCCTCACTGCTGTTACACAAAAAGTAAAGCAACTCCGGTTAGACTGGGTCACCATTGCCATTATGTTTGCTATCTGTGTTCTTTTTTACCTGGTTAGTATCGAATCGACCTATGCGCTGCAGGCACAAATATTGACAGAACAACACTACGGTAATTTTTCTATTGCCCATTGGGCAATTGCAATACTGATAGCAGTGGTGTTGTATAGGTTTATACGGTTGTTACAAGGCAACAGCCCGGTTAATGCATATAGCTTTCGCTTTATTACCTGGATAGTTTGTGCGGTTGCTGTGATGTTCTTAAGTGTAGAGATACATTTAATTTCCAACCAGGTTTTTTATGGCACAGAAAATTCATTAGAAAATATCCGGCGCATTTACATTAAAGCCGGTTTACCCATTCTATGGGGCCTTTGCTCCTTTGCTTTTATGTGGCTGGGTATGCATTATAAATACCGTACCCTGCGTATTATTTCATTAAGCCTGTTCACTTTAACGCTGTTGAAATTGTTTATTTTCGATATCAGGAATATACCTGCCGGCGGCAAGATAGCGGCATTCTTCTGTTTGGGTGTATTGCTGCTGGTTGTTTCTTTTATGTATCAGCGTTTGAAAAAAATAATTATTGATGAAGAAAAAGTGGATTAATTTTTTACTGTTTGGTTTCATATCTTTTTACTGTTCTGCTCAAACAGAGGGGTACAAATTTTATGCTCCTTTAGATACTGTAAAAATATCGTCGTTTTATAATATTGAGATTACTCCTGAATTAAGTGCACATATAAAAACAGATTACAGTGACCTGAGAGTAATTAATAACAACAATAGGTGGGTTCCGCATATACTTCGCAATCCGGCTAAAGAAATAACTGATGGCGCTCTTATAAGGAAATTAAATTTTATAATATCAGAAAATACAAATATCCAAACAACTCTGATAATTGAAAATAAACAAGGCCTCATTTCTGATATTGGTCTCATCATAAGAAATACGGCGGCAAAAAGATCTTCTGTTTTAAGTGGAAGCGATGATAATAAAAACTGGTTTATCATTAACGACAGTATTATTTTAAATCCTGTTCCTGCCGAAATGGGTTCTGAAAATTTATTCACAATCAATTTTCCGCCCAGCAACTATAAATTTTTTAAGCTTCTCATTCACAATAATAACAAGGATGCTTTTGATATTACAGGAGTAATTCAGCATATTACTGCCACCTCAATGCTTCACGCTCAAAATAGAACAGTACAAAATCCCGCCACCACAATTGAACAAAAAGACAGCGGTAAAATATCTTACATAAAAACCATTCAGCAGCACCCTTATCATTTTGATTTTATCAGCTTAAAAATTAATGGAGCAAAATTTTTTAACCGCAAAGCTGAACTTTACATATCACAAGAGGAAGGCCATTCTTTTGCAAAACCGGGCCGTTTGTTAACTTCTTTTACCATATCTAATAAGAGCCCTCTTAATTTTCAGCTGCCATTAACCAAAGGGTTGGCTTTTTACATCCTTATCAATAATGAAGATAATTTGCCTCTTACTGTTAATGAGGTTAATACATCATTATTAACCAGGTATATAACTACATATTTAGAAAAAGACAGCAGCTACAAACTGATCATAGATAACGAAGAAGCAGCTGTTCCCGAATATGATTTTCCGCAGCTCAGCAATAACTATTTAATTGACAGCATTCCTGATCTGATGTTTGGTAAAATAATTGCCTTCCCCGAAACGGTAATACCTGTCAAAACTGAAAAGAAAAATAACTGGCTGCTTTGGTCATCAATTGCTGCTGTATTATTAATTCTACTTTTCTTTACTTATAAAATGCTGAAGGAAGTTGATAAAAGAAAAACAACATGATCGTTTATAATGTTACCATAAAAATTGCCAATGTAATCCATACCGATTGGTTACAATGGTTAAAAGAAGAGCATGTACCGGAAGTGATACAAACCGGTTGTTTTACCCATGCCACCATTTTACGTTTACTGGAAGTTGATGATACAGAAGGCCCTACTTATACCATACAATATTTTGCCGAAAGCAAAGGGTTGTACAATAATTATATTGAAAACCATGCGCCTCTCATGAGGCAAAAAAGCTTCGATAAATGGGGCGATCAATTCATCGCTTTCAGGTCGGTTATGCAGGTTGTGAACTAATTGTGCAAAACAATTGAATTTATATCTTTTTTTATTTGCTGCACATTTTGTATCCCTTTAAAAACCGCACGGGCAGAGGATTTCATCCCTCATTTTTGTAAAAGTCAATACTGTAGCTGGTTTCAGCAATTCAGGCAATAGAAAAATTGCCATATAAATGGCTGCATACTCTCTCAAAGCCCTTGTTCCTTGTGGTTTACAGCCCATCTGTACAATAAAAACTTTTTTAAAAAAAATTTTGTTGCAATCAAAAACCGTATATATTTGTCCCAGTTAAAAAATTCAAAAAAAATTATCATGAACAAAGCTGAATTAATTTCAAAACTTGCTGACGATG